>Ga0326727_10006516_pt1 | contig 31929 bp, 29 predicted proteins | sample MB2enrmetagenome_FD_207643 | JGI IMG/M metagenome (GOLD analysis project Ga0326727, IMG submission 207643) | Lab enriched peat soil microbial communities from McLean, Ithaca, NY, United States - MB29MY | ecosystem: Environmental > Terrestrial > Soil > Wetlands > Peat | place: USA: New York...
CACGGTTGGTTTCGGCGTGATCGCATACATTGTAGAGGATGTACGCTGTCGGTTTGCCGTCTTTCTTGCCCCGCAGGATGCACCCGATGGACGTCTTTCCGGTGTAGTTCTCTGCCAGCGAAGACGGCTCAGGGAGAAGGTGCTTGAGAAACTGCAAGGGGATGATCTGGACGCCGCCAAACATGACCGGGTCGATCCGCGTCATGCCGACGTTCTGCAGAACTTCCAGGTGCTTGATGTAGTTCTCCGAAAAGGTCATCCAGAAGCGGATCTGCTTGAGCCCTTTTATATTATTGATCAGGGATTCCTCTTCCTCGTGGTAAATCAGATAGGATTTGCGCGGGCCCACCTGCGGGTAATCAATCATGCAGGAGATGCTCAAGGGGTCGATCTCGATCCACTCCCCTTCCTTCCAATACTTTCCGCGTTGCGTGACCTCACGGATATTGATCTCCGGATTGAAGTTGGTGGCAAAGGCCTTGCCGTGGCTGCCGTCGTTGCAGTCGATGATGTCAATGGTGTTGATCTCATCAAACAGCAATCTCTGTGCATACGCGCAGTAAATGCTGATCACCCCCGGATCAAAACCGCAGCCCAAGACCGCCATAATGCCTTTGTCGCGGAAGCGGTCCTGATAAGCCCACTGCCATGAGTAGCTGAATTTGGCCTCGTCCTTGGGTTCGTAATTGGCCGTGTCCAGATAATGAACACCCGTGGCGAGGCAGGCATCCATGATCGGCAGATCCTGATACGGCAGCGCCATGTTGACTACGACATCGCTCTGCTGCTCTTCAATCAAGCGTTTAACCTGCAGAGCATCGTCCGCATCCACCTGCGATATGGTGATTGATGATGCGCATTCTTTCTGGACCTTGCGGCATTTTTCAAGCGTCCGTGAGGCCAGGTGAATCTTCTTGAAGACATCGCGATTCACGGCGCATTTCTTGGCCACGACCGATCCTGCCGCCCCGGCACCGATGATGAGAATGTTAGTCATGACTGGGCTCCTCATTATTTCTGTTGTAGGAGCGCCTTCAGGCGCGACCATAAGGAATCGCGGCTAAAGTCGCTCCTACAGTGTGTGTACAGCATTCTTTCTTCCGAGCGCAATGAGGCACTCCCTCACCACCTTTGCGGCCGTTACTGCAGAGATGCCTGTGGCATCAAGCTGGGGGGCAAGCTCAACGACGTCAAGACCCACGATGTGAAGCCTGGATATGAGTGAAATCAGGATGGTGATCAACTCGTGGAACATAAGCCCGCCGGGCTCGGGTGTACCGGTACCGGGCAGGACGGACGGGTCGAGAATGTCGAGGTCGCAGGTGAGGTAGCATGGCCTTGTTCCGGCCCTTAATGCAATCTGTTCCGGTAAGGATATCAGCTTGGTTGCTATTTCATGCTCCCGTCTCGTGCATGATCTGATGCCGATCTGCCGGATATCATCCGGCCCGAGAAGATCGAGCACGCGGCGCATGACCGTTGCGTGCGAGAGCCTCTGGCCCAGATAGTCTTCCCGTAGGTCTGCATGGGCATCCAGGTGGATGACCATGAGCTCGGGATGTACCTTTGCAACGCTACGGATGGCTCCCAGGCTCACCAGGTGCTCTCCGCCCAATAAGAAAGGGGTCTTTCCTTTGGATAAGATATCTTTTGCGGTTTCTTCGATAAGCTTTAGCGCCGGGTCCGGGTCGCCGAATGGGAGCTCCAGATCGCCCATGTCCATGAAGCTGCAATCCTCAAGGTCCGCCATCTGGACGGGTGAGAAGGTCTCCAGGCTATAGGAGGCCTCTCTGATGGCATTGGGCCCGAAACGGGACCCCGGACGGAAGCTCGCGGTGGAATCAAAAGGTGCGCCCAGGAGGCAGATAGCCCCTTCGGGCTGTGAGGACATGAACATACTCATAAGGCTTTTCTGACTCTGAATTTCTCGATGTACTCTTTATTGCCCATGGATCAGTCCCAGAGCACCACGGCGGCAAAGGCTGCACCGCATTCTTTCACGAGATGTTCCGCCGACACGCTCTTTATCTCGCGGATCTTCTTGCCGCGCATCTTCATGCCTTCCTCAGCCATCCTTCTCACTTTGGCCTCTACGATGACCTTCGTGTCCTGGGCCGAATATTCCATGATGAGACCTGCATGGTCTTCGTCCTCGGGAAAGGCGATGGCTACACCGGCGGCAATGACCTGGCCGGGTTTCTCGCATGTGATGGAGCCATAAGCAACAGGCACCAGTGCCCCGTGAGGTAGAGTTATGGAACCGACTTCCCGGGTATGGGGAGGGCAGATGCTGCTCATCTTTACCAGGTTTGTATTGCCTATGCCTGCGGCCAAGAGAGCGCCGTCAAAGGCATTTAATACCGTGAAGCCTTCCGATGCACCAGATGTCATAAAGTAGGTAGTAGGCGTCTTGATAATCATAGGTATCCCCCCCTTACTTAGAAGCTCGGTGGTGCAGAGATCCACAGGATCTTTGCCGTTTTATCCGACTTGTTCTCAATCCAGTGCTTCTTGTTGGCCGTGTAATAAAAGGCATCGCCTGCCGATGCCCTGTAGGCATCCTTGCCCACGCTGATGATGATTTTGCCCATCAGGACATACCCGCATTCGTCTCCGTAGTGTGCCCTTTCCTGGTAGGTGCATGCCCCGGGTGATAGTGTCACCAGGAGGATATCCATTTCCCGGTCCTGGGCACCTGCAATAAGCACTTCACGTCTGACGCCCGACTCTTCTTCATCTTCAATGCTGACCCGCTGTTTGCGGGTGAACACTACAACGTCCTGGCCCTCCTCTGCGAAGAATTCGCCGGCATCGGTATCCAATGCATTCAGGATGAGCTCCAGGGTGTCCAGAGAAGGAGACTGGAGATCACGCTCTAAAAGCGATATGAACCCTTTTGTGAGGTCGGCCCTGTTGGCAAGTTCTTCCTGGGTAAGACCTTGGGCCAGCCTCAGGTTCTTGATCTTCTCGCCTATGTTCACGACTCTCTCCCAAGCCTACTAAAGTGTGTCAAAGAGTTTATTGTAGTAAACAAATTCAACGCGGTTCATTATGATAAATGAACCCCTCTGTCAAGAAAAAATTTGAGGGGGTCGAGGGTGGTGGGAAAAGCCTATAATGCCTTGAATTTGTTTTTGACCCTATCGATGCGGCTCACGGGACGGTAAGGGTCGTGTTCATAGACGAGCTGCCATCCCTTACGGAAGGCTTCATTGAGGATCTTTTTCTTTGCCTCTACTATCTCCAAAGGATAGAGGTCGTAGGCCATTATGCAGGGCAGGTGCACATGCGCGGCGGTAGGGATGAGGTCTCCCGGATAGAGTATCTCATCGTCGATGAGGACACTCATGTGTCCCCGCGTGTGCCCCGGAGTCGCCAGGACCTGGATGCCTTCGGTTACGGTGTAGGGCGGATCCACCAGGTGCAACTTCTTGCCGAGAAGATCAAGGTCGGCCTTGCGGTAGCTCCCCTTGCTCAGGGGGCTCTCGCCGTGGGCGTCTTCCCATTCCAGGCGAGAGATGATCACTTCGGAAAGAACAGTCATATCCTGGATACCGCCGCAGTGGTCAAAGTGGAGATGTGTGCAGATGAGACAGTCCGCCGGTTCTCTGATGAGCCGAACCCGTTCAGGGCCGGTGCCGAGGATTTCCCAATCTTTCTCCGTGTAGAGTGACCCAAGGCCGGTATCCACAAGAAAGGATTTTCCGTCCTTGCGGATTCTAAGGATATTGGTGGCCATGATAATGCGGTTCAGATCATCAGGCGGGAACCACTGCTCCCACATGACCCTGGGTACCCGGCCGAACATGGTGCCGCCATCCAGCAGAAAGTTGCCGCAGTTGATGATCTCAATCGTTGTGCCGCGCTTGGTCGTAATTGTCATATCCACACGTGTGCCCCTATCATGCTGCGGGGTAAATTGTAAAGATATCGGAACCCATGGGAAGATATCAGGCCCCGGCATTGTTTTTCGCCTGGGTATACCTTATACATGGTGAAGAAAATAGCCATGGGCACAAGAAACATAAGCCGTAGGGCATATTACACGGGTAAGCACCACTTGCTGTTCCAGACGGCAGTCATCCTTGCAGGAATGGGCGGTCTATTCGGCCTGCTCGGTTGGATGATCTTCGGGACAACGGGATTGGTTTGGGCCCTTCTGGTGGTTTTATTACTCTTCCTTTCAACACCCAGGGTATCCCCCTGGATGGTGCTTAAAATGTACAGGGCACGGCAACTTTCATATGATGAAGCCCCCGGGCTTTTTGAGATTGTTTTGGATCTCACCCGCAGGGCGGACCTTCCGGCTTACCCGCGCTTGTACTATGTGCCAAGCCGCATGATGAACGCATTCAGCGTGGGCTCAGCCAAGAGTTCTGCTATTGCAGTGTCAGACGGTATCCTTAGATACTTAGATCGGCGTGAGATTTCCGGTGTGCTGGCCCATGAGATAACCCACATCAAGAATAATGATCTCAGGCTCCATGCCCTGGCTGATCTCATGACAAGGGTTACGAGCACATTTTCATTTCTTGGGCAGGTGCTCATCATTATTTACCTGCCTTTGGCCATGTTCGCAAAGACGGATATCCCGCTTATCCCGATCCTCCTGCTTATTTTTGCCCCTTCCTTGAGCATGCTGCTCCAACTTGCCCTATCCCGGACACGCGAGTTTGATGCCGATCTTGGGGCTGCAGGGCTGACCGGTGACCCCATGGGCCTTGCCTCTGCCTTGCAGAAAATGGACCGGCACGAGCAGAGCATCTGGGATTTCGTGTATCTACCGGGGCGGAAACAGCCACATCCGTCATTGTTAAGGACACACCCTCACACGAAGGAACGTCTCGAGAGGCTCTCATCTCTCGCTGACAATGATGAGAAACACGTAAGAGATAACGATAGACAAGGTAAACCAGATAACAGTATTTTCCGCCTTGAGCGGATGCATGAATAGAACCCATTCAGACCGTATATTGACCAAAGGGGCATAGGTGAGATAGACTCGCTTATCAACACCTACAGCCCGGTTTGACATGAGAGAGCTTTTAATGCTATGTCTTGCCGGACTGTTTTACGAGATTCTCACGGAAATATTCTAAGAAATTCAAAGCAAAGGGGAGGAAGGAATGAAGAGATCACTGATATTCTTAATGGCAATTGCTTTCATGCTGTTCACCGGTTCGGCCTTTGCGGCCGATACGATCAAGCTCGGTGTTGCAGGGGCTCACAGCGGAGATCTTGCATCCTACGGGCTGCCTACACTGAATGCAGCGAAGCTCGTGGTGGGTGATGTGAATGCAAAGGGCGGTGTCCTGGGTAAGAAAGTAGAGATCCTTCCGGCGGACGATGTCTGCAAGCCCGAGGTGGCTGCCAATGTTGCAAGCAAGCTCGTATCCGATGGCGCGAATGTCGTACTCGGCCATATCTGCAGCGGCGCTACCAAGGCTGCACTCAACACCTACAAAGAGGCCAAGATCGTGGTCATATCGCCTTCCGCCACGAACGTGGACCTTACCAAGAGCGGCGATTATCCGAATTTTTTCCGCACCATATCACCGGATGATGCCCAGGCAAAACTCGAGGTTGACTTCGCCCTGAACAAACTCAAGGTAAAGAAGGTTGCCGTCATCCATGACAAGGGTGACTATGGCAAGGGTCTTGCCGAGTTTGCCAAGGCGGATTTTGAGAAACGGGGCATCACTCCTGTGCTGTTCGAAGGTATAACCCCGGGTGCGGTGGATTACTCTGCTATTGTGCAGAAAATCAAGAACTCCGGTGCAGATGCGGTTATCTATGGAGGGTATCACCCTGAGGCGGCAAAGATCGTCAGCGCCATGAAGAAAAAGAAGATGAAGACCTTTTTCATCTCTGATGACGGTGTGAAAGACGATACCTTCATCAAGGTCGCCGGTCAATTTGCCGAGGGCGTCTATGCCACCGGCCCCATTGATACATCCAAGAACCCCATGGCTATAGCAGCCATCGAGCAACATAAAAAGGTATATGGTTCGGACCCGGGCGCATTCTACCTGAATGCATATGCCGCCACCATATGCCTGCTTCAGGCCATTGATAAGGCCGGCTCTACCAATATTGATGCAGTATCGAAGGCACTGCGTACCAACTGGTTCGAGACACCGCTTGGCAAAATCAGCTTCGACGAACGCGGCGATGCCAAAGGCATAGGCTTCTCAATGTACAAGGTCGAGAAGGGCAAGTACGTTGAGGTCGGCAAGTAACATTATAAAGACCTTAAGTGGAACGGGAGCAGAAAACCTACTCCCGTTCCTTTTCTCATGAGAGCTTATCATCCAAGGCATACATGGACTACTTCTTAGAACTCTTCGTCGGCGGACTCACCCGGGGAAGCATTTATGCACTCATTGCCCTGGGCTATACCATGGTCTACGGCATCATCGAGCTGATCAACTTTGCCCATGGAGAGATCTACATGATCGGTGCCTTTACGGCACTGATTGTGGCAAGCGCCCTTTCACTCTTGGGTATGAGCGGCTGGTCTTTGCTTATACTTGCAGGGGTCATAGCAATAATCTACTCGGCCGCCTATGGATTCACCCTGGAGAAGATCGCTTACAAGCCTTTACGTAAGGCCCAGAGGCTTTCACCGCTCATCAGCGCCATCGGCATGTCCATCTTTCTGCAGAACTATGTTCTCCTGGCCCAGACATCAGATTTTCTCTCATTCCCTGCGCTTATCAAGGAGTTCTCGTTTATGGAGAACATCACCATCATGCGCTCCTCGGAACTTGTGATTTTTATTACAACGGCAATTGCCACTACATTGCTCACCCTTTTCATCAAATTTACCCGCATGGGTAAGGCCATGCGTGCCGTGGCCCAGGACAAGACCATGGCCATGCTGCTGGGGGTGAATGTGAACCGAGTCATCTCAGTTACCTTCATTATCGGAAGCGCCCTGGCAGCGGTGGGCGGTGTGCTCATCTCGTCGCATATCGGCCAGATCAACTTTTATATCGGCTTTATCGCAGGCATCAAGGCCTTTACCGCAGCCGTATTGGGCGGTATAGGAAGCATCCCCGGAGCCGTGCTGGGAGGTTTGGTGCTTGGGTGGACCGAGAGCTTTGCCACAGGCTATGTATCGAGCGACTATGAGGATGTGTTTGCATTCGGTCTGCTTGTGTTCATTCTCATCTTCAGACCCTCAGGCATTCTCGGGAAGACCTCTTCGGAAAAGGTGTAGATAGATCATCCATATGGATACCGACCTGAAGCCTTTTTTGAAGCGTACCTTTAGTGAGATACGAAAATCGAGCGTTGTTGCACTATGGTTTATATTTCTTACCTTCCCCATCATGGTCATGAAGGTCAACCCCCTGGATAAGACACTGAAATGGCGCTGGATGAACATGGTGTATGTGGGTATTGGTGCCTTTTTCCTCTCATTTATCTGGCGATACCTTTTAAAGCGCAAGGAGATGGGGGCAGCCAAGGATGAGGCTGAGACCTGGCAGAAGAGGGCAGGCAAGCTCATCCGGTCGGATAAGCGGATTTATATACCATGCGTGGTCGGCGTGATTATCTTTGCCATGAGTTTCCCGTTCCTGTTTTCAAGCTACCAGACCTCCATCATGATCACAGCGCTCATGTATGTGATGCTGGGGTTGGGCCTCAACATCGTGGTAGGGCTGGCAGGCCTGCTTGATCTTGGTTATGTGGCTTTTTATGCCGTGGGTGCATACTTCTATGCCTTGATGAACCACCATTTCGGGCTTGGTTTCTGGGTGGCCCTGCCGCTGGCAGGGGGCCTGGCAGCCACATTCGGTATCCTCTTAGGTTTCCCGGTGCTCCGCCTGCGGGGCGACTACCTGGCCATTGTAACTTTGGGCTTTGGTGAGATCATAAGACTTATCCTGGAGAACTGGAATGAGTTATCCTACGGACCCAGTGGAATCGCCGGGATATCCAGACCGGCCACTTTTGGCATAAATCTGACCCTTCAGCAGCATATGATCTACCTCTATTATATCATGATCTGTTTAGTGATTTTCACTATGCTCGTGGTGAGCAGGCTCAGGAATTCCCGGATCGGCAGGGCATGGATAGCTCTTCGTGAAGACGAAGTGGCCTGCCAGGCCATGGGCATTGACAAGACTAAAACAAAGCTCACGGCCTTTGCCCTGGGGGCAACATGGGCGGGTTTTGTCGGCTGCATCCTGGCTGCCAAGACCACCTTTATCAACCCGGCAAGCTTCACCTTCATGGAATCGGCCATGATCCTGTCCATCGTGGTGCTGGGCGGTATGGGTTCCATTGTGGGAGTGGTAGTGGGTGCCTTCATCCTTATCCTTCTGCCGGAGTATTTGCGGGCCTTCTCGGAGTACCGCATGCTTGCCTTCGGTGCCAGCATGGTGCTTATCATGGTATTCAGGCCCCAGGGCATTATCAGCGGCATCAGGCAGCGCTATGAGTTCCATAAAGGACTCACCGAGGGAGAGACGTCATGACAGCCACGATGCCTGTGCTCGATATCAGAGGACTCACCATGGACTTTGGTGGGCTGCGCGCGCTCGATAACATAAGTATCCAGGTGAACAGGGGTGAGATCGTAGCCTTGATAGGTCCCAATGGTGCAGGCAAGACGACCTTTTTTAATTGTATCACGGGCATGTACGAGCCCACCAAGGGTGATATGATCATCGCCCCCCCCGGCAAGGCAGAGCAGAGGCTCAATAGGCTCAAGCCGAACATAGTAACGGCGCATGGACTGGCGCGAACCTTTCAAAACATAAGGCTCTTCCAGAGGATGACTGTGCTTGAAAACGTTATGGTTGCCAGGCACTGCAGGACCTTCTCGGGTATCGCAGGCGCCATCTTCCGGGACAAGAGGACACGAAGGGAAGAGAACGACATGGTGGAGTTCTCTTACAAGATGCTCGAGAAAGTCGGCTTAAGCAGATATGTAAACGAGCTGGCCCATGAGCTTCCCTATGGTGCCCAGAGGCGGCTTGAGATCGCCCGGGCCATGGCTACCGAGCCGTTTCTTCTTCTGCTTGATGAACCGGCGGCAGGAATGAACCCCAAGGAAACCAGCGAGCTCGACCAGCTTATCACCAAGATCCGGAATGAAGAGGGGATAGCCATCCTGCTCATCGAGCATGACATGAAGCTTGTCATGAGTATTTCAGAGAGGATCTATGTGCTGGACTACGGGCAGATGATCGCCCACGGAACACCGAAAGAGGTCTCAGATAATCCGGATGTAATTAAGGCATATCTGGGGGAGGCCTTTGATGCTTAAGGTAAAGAATCTTCACACTTACTATGGTGGCATACATGCATTAAAGAGCATTTCTCTGGAGCTTACTCAAGGCGAGATCGTGACCTTGATCGGGGCCAACGGCGCCGGCAAGTCCACGACCCTTATGTCCATCTGCGGCATTGTCCCGCCCCGTTATGGGGAGATTCACTTCTTGGGCCAGCCCATCCAGACTATGAATCCGGACAAGATCTTTGCACTTGGTATCGTGCAAGTCCCGGAGGGCAGGAGGATATTCCCGGGTCTTACGGTCATGGAAAACCTCGATATGGGAGCCTACCTCCGGAAAGACAAGACCGGCATCAAACAGGATATGGACTATATCTTCAATCTCTTCCCACGCCTGGCTGAAAGGCGCCACCAGTTAGGAGGCACCTTAAGCGGCGGCGAGCAGCAGATGCTTGCCATATCGCGCGGGCTCATGAGCAAGCCTAAGCTGCTGCTGCTCGACGAACCGTCGCTGGGCCTGGCGCCGGTGCTCGTACAGCTTATCTTCGAAACGATCCAAAAGATTAATAGAGAGAACAAGACCACGATCTTCCTTGTTGAACAGAACGCTAACATGGCGCTTCGCATAGCACACCGAGGCTATGTCATGGAAAGCGGCACCATTGCACTTGAGGACACCGCATCAAATCTGCTGAAGAGCGAGAAGATCAAGGCTGCGTATCTGGGGCTGTAAAGATATCGCGATTGAAATCGCTCTTAAGCCGCAATACCTGTAGGCGCGGATTTATCCGCGGTTCAAATCGGGATAACTCTGCTATGTCTCTATTTCTCCAGCCTGAAATTATCGAAAAATGCCGTCCTCGGCTCTTTCAGCTTATACGAGAAGATGCACAAGACGGTTATATCGGCCATATCCATCTCGCGGCCCCTCGGTGCCATTCTCACTGCATCGAGCCCTACCGAGATGTGGTTTGGCCCCGGTCTGAGCAAAAAGCTTTTATTGTATCTATCCGAGTATTCTTCATTGTGCTTACGGTCATTGATCCTTATTGAGAGTTCGAGGGGCGAATATCCTTCGATGAACACATCGAAAGTCAGCCGGTTGTAGCCCCTCCAGTCATTCATCATATAATCCATTGTAATGCCTGGATATAAACCCGGCGGAAGATTCACCCGCAGGGAACTCTTGCCGTCAGTGGCATGGAAGGATGTCCGTTTCATCGAACCTTCCTTGCATACCCATCGTGATATCTCAAAGGGGGACTCGAATGAACTTAAAACAGGAAAATCTTTTTCCATATACCAGGTATCTACAGTGGCTGTAAAGATGGGATAAGCCCTCACGATCATGATTAATAACAATCCATTACGCAATAAGACAACACTTCTTTTGATTGATCCCCTTTGGAATGAATAGATGATTGTGAGGAAGACGGCAGCACCGAGGGCGTCAGTCAGGATGTCTCCCACTCTGAAGTGACGGTATGGGATGAATGCCTGGATGCATTCCGTAAGTGCCCCTGAAAAGGATGTCATTACCCAAGCTCTGATATAAAGGTTATTCTGCCTGCAAGACCAGTTTTCCTTGTTGAGAATCCAGAAGATCACAAGACCGACAGACCCGAACAGGGGTAGGTGTCCAAAACTTAAAATTCCATCAATGATGCGCGAATCGGAGGTCCCGAAGTCAAAGAAGAGAAGGAACGAGACGACAACAATTGTGGTAAGAGCAACGACGATAGCCCGGATTGATAAATATCTCTTCATGAGATGGCTTTACTTTATGTTATGGATGCTGTGCAAGCGCAACTATCATATGCTTATATTTTATGATATATCCTAAAGTTACGAGGAATGCGAAGAGCTATTTCCCATCAAGTTTGAGTTGAATGATGACGAACAACTATTATATTTAGCTTCCCCAAAGATGGGCTTTTGATGATGGATTTTGATATATATTTATTGCCCGCATATTCACCCGATAGGGCGGAGCTGTAATCAGAAATAATATCGGATAATAATGCAACTGGAAGAGCAAAGACGATTGATTCCTCAAAAAAATGTGCTAAACATAGCGATCCTGTTCTTCATCCTCATTGCACTTTTCTGGCCCGTTTTCCCGGTGCTTTACCATGATTGGTTTAAATACAATAATAATTCGCATGGCATACTGGTCCCTTTCATATCATTGTATCTCATTTGGAGATGCAGACAGAGCATTGATCTCAAAGATGCGCATATATCATATGCAGGGCTCGGCATATTGGTTGTCAGCCTCTTTCTCTATGTTGCAGGATACGGCGGCAGGATAGATGTATTGTCACGGTTTGCCTTTGTCTCTGCGGTAATCGGTATTGTGCTGTATAACTATGGTGAGAAGATATTCCTCAGTCTGGCATTTCCTCTGCTGTTCTTATATTTCATGATCCCTGTTCCCGTGTCCATAGAAGCGATCGTATCTTTCAGGCTTCAATTATGGGTGACGCAACTCTCATCAGCCATCCTGAGTGCCCTTTCGATAACGGTTTTGCAGGAAGGGAATATCCTGCAGTTTGCCAACTGCTCGCTCGAGGTGGCGGAGGCGTGCAGCGGGATAAGGTCTCTTACCGCATACATCATGCTTGGGTGCCTCTTCGGGTATATGATGCGCGGATCATTCATCAGGAGATCGATGATGGTCATAATCGCTGTTCCCCTGGCCTTTTTAGTGAACATTTTACGGGTAGTCGGCACAGGGGTTCTTGCCAATTATTACGGGTCTCACGTTGCTCGAGGCTTTCTCCATGAATTTTCCGGGATCGCGGTGTTTCTTGTCGGCTTCTTCCTGTTTTTCCTCATTTACCGGCTTATCGAAGAGAAAGATAATTCATTAATTCAATAATCGCCCATGTCAAAGAAGAGTTTCTGGATAAGCCTGCTCCTGATGACAGCAACCCTTGCTGTAGTGCAGAAAATGCATATAGGCACGGATGTCGTCGTCTGGAAGAAAAACCTGGATAAACTCCCCTATACGATAGGCGGGATGCAGGGGGTCGATGTCCCTCTTGAAGGTGCGGTCATAAGAGAACTGAATACCGATGTGTACCTCTATCGCAACTACATGTCGAAAGATGGCAGAGTTCTCAATGTCTATATCGGGTATTACGGTACTCAGAAGGGCGGGAGATCCAACCATGGCCCTGAAGGATGCTACCCGGGCGCCGGATGGTCGATACTTCAGGAAGGAGAAGCTAACGTAGGAATTGAGAATGGAGGAGTAAAGGATGATATCGTGTTGAATACCCTTCAAGTGAAGAAGGGGGATGAAAAGCAGCTTGTCTATCACTGGTACCAGTCTCAGAAAAGCATGGTGATTAAGGATGGTGTTCAGCAGAATATGAATCGCTTCAAAAGCAGGCTTTTATATAATCGTGATGATGGAGCGTTCATCAGGGTATCGGGAAATATTGTGGATGGTATCGGCAAGACAAGGGAAGACATGGAAAATTTCATCAGACATCTGTATCCGCTCCTGGTCGAGTATTGGCCTCAGGAGAAAGAGTCGGAGCAATAAGAACAGGTAGAATGAAGTGAATAAGGAACTCATCACGAAAGGTCTGAAAAATCCCATCAAGGGTTACGTTGCCCTGAGACTGCTGGCAAGAGGCCAGTACTATAAATTGAAATACAGACTCTTCGGAAAGGATGTACGCATCGGCAGAAATTTCAAGGTGAGGGCCGGGTTCATCATCAAAGGTCCCGGGAGGGTTTCCATAGGAGACAATGTCGTTGTGGACGGTACATCCCATGCCGTAACTCCATGGACTGCAAACAAAGACGCTGAGATTATCATTGGGAACAATGTATTTTTGAATGGCACGCGGTTTGGATGCGCCAGGAGAATAGAAATCGGAAACAACTGCATTCTTGCTGATTGCAGGCTGTTGGATACCGACTTTCACAGCGTCAATCCCCATAAAAGGAACGACCCGGAATATATCGAGTCATCGCCGATCAGGATCGGGAACAATGTCTGGATCGCCCTCGGATGTGTGATCTTGAAAGGGGTAACGATCGGCGATAACTCCACCATCGCCGCCCAGTCGGTGGTCTATGGCGATGTCGAGAAGAATGCGGTTTACGGCGGCAATCCAGCCGTTCTGATAAAAAGGCTCTGATATGATCGATTCCCCATGTGTGGGACCCCCTTCTCCGTATCTTATCTGTTCAAGTGCTTTCACCCGAGGTGAACTGGAGAAAGCTTGACCGTCATATTCTTAAGCAGCCTTTTTACCCTGATTTTTGTGTATTTCGGCTACCCACTTGTCATATTTATTATTTCCAGGTTGAAGGCCAGTGTGGTGAGCAAGGGACCCTACGAGCCTCGGGTTACCATTCTCATCTCTGCGTACAATGAGGAAAAGCATATAAGTGCGACCATCGATAACAAGCTGTCACTCGATTATCCGAGGGACAAGATCGAGATCATAGTTATCTCCGATGGCTCGGATGACTCAACTGACGACATCGTGAGATCCTTTGATCACAGGGGGGTTAAGCTTATCAGGCAGGAGCCGAGGAAGGGTAAGACTTCCGCTCTTAATTTAGCTGTTTCTCAGGCTGCAGGTGAAATTCTCGTCTTCTCGGATGCAAACTCGTTCTATGATCGGGATGCCCTTCGGTGTCTTATAGAGAACTTCTCCGACCAAAGTGTCGGGTATGTAACAGGAAAGATGGTCTATGTTAACCCCGATGGGACAACGATTGGGGATGGATGCTCAGCCTACATGAGATATGAGAATGTTCTGAGAACCTATGAAACAAACATAGGATCGATCGTAGGTGTGGACGGCGGGATAGATGCAGTCCGCAAGAGTCTCTACCGGCCGATGAAGGCCGACCAGCTCCCTGACCTCGTATTGCCGCTCATGGTGGTAGAACAGGGTTATCGAGTGGTCTATGAGCATCGTGCAATCCTGAAGGAAGATACACTCAAGAGTTCGGAGGATGAGTACCGTATGCGCGTAAGGGTTTCGCTCCGCGCACTCTGGGCGCTCTGGGACATGCGCAGGCTGCTCGACCTCAGGAGGTACGGGGTCTTCTCGTTCCAGCTCCTGTCCCACAAGGTTCTCCGGTACCTTGGCATCCTGTTCATGGCAGGTGTCTTGATCGCCAATGCTCTGATCGTGTCACGCAAAAGGTTGTATGCAACTCTGTTCCTAATCCAGATCATGTTCTACGGAGCCGCCCTTGCTGGCCGCCTGCTTGAAAAGAAAGGCATGATAAAGCGACTTCTCTATATCCCATACTACTTCTGCCTGATCAACATCGCAGCAGGACATGCCCTAATCAGGTTCCTCCGCGGGGAGAAGCAGGTCCTCTGGACACCGCGCAAGGGGTGACCATGAACATCCTCCACGTGATCGACAGCGGAGGGCTCTACGGGGCAGAGATGGTGCTCCTCAACCTTGCCGCTAGACAGAAGGACATGGGGTGTCGGCCCGTTGTTGCAAGCATCGGCAGCAGGGGAGAAGAGATCAAACCACTGGAGGCCCAGGCGCATAGGCAGGGGATTGAGATCATCCCATTCAGATTCCGTAACGGGCCGAATGTCCTTGGTGCCTGGGGAATACTTCGTTATGCCCATGCACGCAGGATGCAGATCCTCCATACCCATGGATACAAGGCTGACATCCTCATGGGATTCATGCCGAAGAAATTGAGACGCCTGCCAGTGGTAAGCACGGTTCACGGCTGGACAGGCATAGAGCCTTTTTCCAGGATAAGACTGTACGAATGGCTGGACGGACTGAGCCTGAGATATATGGATGCCGTGTGCACGGTTAATGATGCTTTGCGCGAGCATCCAAGGCTCAAAGGCCTGCAGCACGACAAGGTACATGTGATCAGGAACGGGATCACCAAACTCGATGCAGGCAAGCCACTTCCTGATGATGAAATCATGGAGTTCTGCAGACATGGATTCACGGTTGTATCTATCGGCAGGCTTTCAAAGGAAAAGGGGTATAACCATCTTATAGAAGCCTTTGATCTTCTCTTAAAGGATGTTGGTCAAGCCCAGCTTCTGATTATTGGCGAAGGTCCGGAGCGCGAGGCTTTAAAAAATATTATAAAGGAAAAGGGTCTTTCAGGCAAGGTGCTGCTTCCTGGATATCGTGATCAGGCTTGGAGATATCTTCCTTTTTGCAAGGTTTTTGTTCTCTCTTCTCTTACTGAGGGTCTTCCCATAACCCTGCTCGAAGCTATGTATATGAGGATTCCGGTTGTAGCTACAGCTGTTGGGGGAATACCAAAGATAATCACGCCGTCGTTAACAGGTACACTCGTGCCTGTAGGAAACTCTATTCTCCTCTCTGAATCTATTTCAGGAGTACACAAATTCTATCAAAGTGCATTAGATATGGCGCAAAGGGCGAAGGATTTGGTCTGTCTTGAATATTCGGATGATCGAATGGCCCGGAGTTATTGTGATCTCTATCAGACTCTATTAAATTAATGAAATGTTATAAACATGTATAGAAGGCTTAATGAGGATATAAATTGTGGTTGTGCTTTCTGCCCAAGGTAAGAAACCTCAGGTCACTGTTATAATACCTACTTTTAATGGTCGGAGATATATCGGTAAGACTATAGAGTCTATCCTTCATCAGACTTTTCAAGATTACGAGATAATCGTTGTGGACGATGGGTCTGATGAGGATTTAGGCCATGTTTTAAGGCCATATAGTAAATCGATAAAATATGTATACACCAGAAACAGAGGTCCTGCAGCGGCACGGAATCTTGGCATTCGGTTAAGCAGGGGAAAATATATTGCCCTTATGGATCATGACGATATCTGGGGTATATATAATCTTAATAACAAAGTCGGCATCTTAGAACGTAATACTGATTGTGCCATGGTGTACAGTTATCCTGAATTAATCGATGCTGAGGGCAAGGTCATTGAACATGAATATCCTTCCTCTTTCCCAAGCGGATGGGTGTTCACTCAGTTTCTTGTTAATAATCGGATAACCACATTCTCAGCCACGTTGATACGAAAAGATATTTTTTTGACTGTGGGGCTTCTTGACGAGCAACAAATAGTCACGACTTGCGATGATTATGATATGTGGTTGAAGATCTCCGATGTCAGTCGTGTTTTGTTTTCACCTGAAAAGGATGTTTTCTATCGAATCCATGACAGGAATCTTCTCAAGAATCATAATGTGAACCTTAATGCTCACTTGCATATTTATATGCGCGCTTTGAGAGAATCCAAGACCGCTCAAATAATCCCCAAAAATGAGCTCACAGATATTGTTAAAATACATCTGTATAGGATATACAACAGATTTGCCTTTAAGTATTATTACGGAAAGAAGGATTATACAAAAGCGCGAACACTTTTATGGAAATGTGTAAGGATGCAGCCCTCTGTCGTAAAGAACTGGGTATATCTTTGCATATGTTTATTGCCGCCAATGTTCATTGATATATTGCGGAACATGAAATCTCAAGCACATTTATCGTTCAAACCAAAAACATATTAGGTAAAAGAGGTGATTTAGTAATGATTGGTGAAGAGTATTCTACTGTCATTGAACCACACAAAGGTCTTAACCCTTTCAACTGGCGTGAGTTCTGGAGATATCGAGAATTGTTCTTTATCCTTGTCTGGCGTGATATCAAGGTGCGATATAAACAGACTTTTCTCGGGGTTGCCTGGGCAATCTTCCAACCTTTTGTCAGTATGATTGTATTTACTCTTTTTTTTGGCGTTCTGGTAAAGGTTCCCTCGGATAATCTTCCTTATCCAATCTTTGTGTATGCAGGGCTCCTGCCATGGACACTGTTCTCCAATGGTTTAAGCCGTGGAAGCATGAGCGTTTTGAATGAAACGAACATGATCAGCAAGACATACTTTCCCAGGCTGATTATTCCTATTTCATCTTTTGGTGCCGGCATGGTTGATTTTGTGATCTCGTTTTTCATCATGGCGGTCATGATGTTCTATTATGGCATAATACCTACACTCTCCATTCTGGTTTTTCCGCTCTTGATCTTTATCACTCTTATAGCATCCATTGGGGTCAGTGTAATTCTTGCTGCTTTGACAGTTTCCTACAGGGATGTAAAATACATATCTCCATTCCTGATCCAGATATGGATGTACGCCACACCTGTTATCTACCCGGTAAGTGTCGTACCTGAGAAATGGAGATGGGTCTTATCGCTCAACCCCATGTGCGGCGTGATAGACGGGTGCCGGTCAGCCCTTTTCGGGAAAACTTTTTATTGGAATAATTTATTACTCTCGGCCCTCATATCATTTCTATTATTCATAGTAGGTCTGATCTACTTCAAGAATGTGGAATATCGTTTTGCTGATATCATATAAAAAGGTTGTTCAGAGGTACAGTCTATTATGAAGCCCATTATAAGAATCGAGAATATCGGGAAGATGTACAGCATTGGGGCCAAGGAAAAAAGGCACGATACCTTGGGTGAGGTGATAATTCACACGTTGAAGTCACCGCTGAGAAGGCTGAAGGAGTTGCAGGGAATAGCCCATAGCTATGATACCATATTCTGGGCTTTAAAAAATGTGTCATTCGATGTAGAAAAGGGGGATGTTGTAGGCATAGTAGGACGTAATGGTGCAGGTAAGAGCACACTTCTGAAAATATTGAGCAAGATAACTGACCCTACAGAAGGCCGGATTGCTATAAACGGGAGGATTTCCAGCCTGCTGGAGGTAGGAACCGGCTTTCATCCTGATCTTACAGGAAGGGAGAACATATACCTGAATGGCGCAATTCTGGGAATGAAACAGGCTGAGATTAACCGGAAGTTCGATGAGATCGTTGAGTTTGCCGAGATCGAAAAGTTCCTTGATACACCTGTTAAGCGTTATTCCAGCGGTATGTATGTGCGCCTTGCCTTTGCGGTTGCAGCCCATCTGGAGCCGGAGATTCTTATCGTCGATGAAGTCCTTGCCGTGGGAGACATTCAGTTCCAGAAAAAGTGCATGGGTAAGATGGAAGATGTCAGCAAAGGAGGTAGAACCATTCTGTTTGTAAGCCATAATATGGGAGCTCTTCGTAATCTCTGTAAAACGGGGGTATTATTAGAGGGCGGTCTCTGTAAGATGATCGGCTCATCGAATGAGGTTGTGGATTATTATCTGAGCTCAAACTCCAGCAATGATACAACCGATCAAATCAAGTTCAGAAAACGCCATCGGCCGGGTCTGCCGACACGCTTACAGATAACAAATGTAGTGATAGAAAATAAAAAATTAAATTGTGTCAATGAGGCCGAAACGTTGGACGAACTTGTTATTAAAATTGATTATGAAGTATTAGCTAATATTGATTCCTTTTGTGCAGAATGGAAATTTAAGGATCTGTACGGAACAAATCTCAGTTATTCTTCTTCATCTCCATTGGGGAATATTGTCTTTTATCCTGAAGCTAATGAGAGGTGTGGACAAATTCAGTGCCACATACCAAAGGTCCCGTTATCTATGGGTGAATATGTGCTTGACGTGGCCCTGTTTAAACCGAATGTAGTATTAATGGACCATGTTGAAGATGCCTGCAGGTTAATAATCAAAACAAGTGACCCAATGAAAACAGGCTTCCAATATAAGCGAGAAAATGCACCATTCTTTATCGAATGCGAATGGTCAAAAAGTTCAGGATAGCTATCCCACAATGAAGAGAAATTTTACTCACTCTATTTCAGAGTCCAAAACTAATTGAGTTGATTAAGTATTATTAGATGTCTCAAAAATATATGACATTCTGTCAAAGCATTCTGAACTAAAGAGGTAAACATGTATCCAGAAATCAGCGTGGTAATCCCTGCATATAATGCTGAAAGATTTATTGCTTCAGCAATAGATTCGGTGTTGTCTCAGACAGTATCTCCAATGGAAATAATAGTTGTCGATGATGGATCGCGTGACAATACCAGATTGATTGTTGAACGATATAATGATACCGTAAAATACTTCCATCAGACAAATGCCGGACCTTCTGCGGCGAGGAATAGAGGCGTAAGGGAAGCAAGAGGTGAATGGATCGCCTTTCTTGACAGTGATGACTACTGGGACAAAAACCACCTTGATCTGTTATTGAAGAACGCACAGGATCATCCTGATGGTGTATTAATATATTGTGGAAAAAAATGGGTGGATAAGGATGGAAATAGCCTTTCATCAGAATTAAAGCAAACAACATTTCCATCAGGGTGGATCTTCAATAATATGTTTGCTGCAAATTATATCAATACGGCATCTGTTGTGCTTGTGAAAAGGTCAGTTTTTATAGATCTGGGAGGATTTGATGAGCAACTGAGAATTGCAGAAGACTATGACTTATGGTTGCGTATCTCAGCTGTTGCACCAATATATGGTGTATCAGCGTACACTCTGAATTACAGACGGCATGACTGCAACCTGACTTTGCAATTTGATAAACAATATAAAGCCGATCTAATTATACTCAAAAAAGCTCAGACTATGATTAAAAACAACATGGTAGCCAGTCAAAATAATCCTGATCAAATAGATATTCAAAAGAGGATGAAGCAATTTTATAATGATTCAGCAAAAGGTATGTTTTACCGTAGTTATTTTAAAGAATTGCGATCTCTCGGACTGAGCGCTATGAAGAGCCAATCTATTACTATTCCACTGATGATTCGTTGGCTCTTGAGCTGGCTTCCAGACAAGGTTTTGTGTGGGATGCAAAGAACATATCGAAACTTAAAATAACTCTATGCCCACAATTAGGCGCACATCTAAGAATCTTGAATGAAAATCAAACATAAAAACATCTGATCAGATCCTAATATGCGGAATATGCAAAGGTCTCGTGTTATTTCATGTGTCTTGTAAACAAAAGTGTTATTTCATGCGTCTTATAGATGAGTGTGTTATTTCATGCGGCAACTACAAAATGATTTAATCATTCATTATGAACTGAAAGTACCTATAAAAGAGGAAGCACGTGGATACTAAGTCTCTGGTCTCCGTTATCATTCCAGCTTATAACGCTCAGGAATTTATTGTCGAAGCGCTTAACAGCATTATCGCTCAAACATATGATAATATTGAGATTATCGTAGTTGACGACGGCTCGTCAGATGATACTTCTCAAGTTGTTGCCAGTTATGACTCGCGGGTTCATATCTATCACCAGAGTAATAGCGGTACCACAGCTATTCCACGTAATACCGGCATCATGCATAGTTCAGGAGATTTTCTCTGTTTTCTCGATGCCGATGACCTTATGGTGCCAGATCGTATATCTTTTCAAGTTGACTTTATGGAGCGTTATCCTCATGTCGGGATAGTATTCTGTGACTATCGAAACTTCAATAAAGATGGTTTTTATTCGGAATCACATTTTCAAACCTGCCCTCATCTTTGGTCACAACTAAGAGATCAAAGAGAGTTGATTCTTGAAAATCCATGTGCCCTTCTTGCTCAGGAGAACTTTGGCATTGCTGGATCTATCATGATACGTAAAAACACACTGAGATTTCAACCTGGTTTTGACCTGACTCTCAGATCTTGCGAAGATTTTCATTTTTACTACAGCACGGCTCGATACGTTCATGCGGGTGTCATTAATAAGGTTGGAATGATGCGGCGAATTCATGAAAAGAATAAGACCGGTAATACCGTTAAAATGCTGTCAGAAGGCATTCACAGTCGCACTTTACTGCGAGACAGTGAAAAGGATCCAAAGATTCGAGCATACCTGAATAGATACATCGCTGGTTGTCATGGCTCTCTTGCTCGTTACTATGCAGACCATGGTCAATTTATTCAATCGCTGCGATGCGATCTGCAGGTACTTTCTGGGCCTTTTTACTGGCCACAGCTTAGAGCTACTTGTAGAAATATTACAAGAACCATTATAATGGCCTCAGGATTACACAAACCAAAAAAACTATGAAACTAATCGAACCCTTTACCCGGCTTCGACAGTGGCAGGCATATTGGGGGGTGTTTTTGGGTAGAGGATCGAGGGAGACCTTTGCACAACTCCCATAGAGAGCCAATCTATGACTACTTCACTTTTGATTCAGTAGTTTTTAAGCTTGCTTCCGAGATAGGTTTTGTTCGGGATGAAAAGAATATATCGAAATTTTAAATAACTCTATGCCCAAAATTAGTGTAGTTATCACTTGTTATAATTATGCCCATTATCTCGCTGGTTGTCTCGATTCTGTATTGAGTCAAACCTTTCAGGATTTTGAAATCATTGTAGTAAATGATGGATCAACAGATAACACAGATGAGGTGATTTCCCCGTATTTAGATGACTCGAGAATCCGGTATCTCAAACAAACAAATGCAGGACAGGCAAATGCTAAGAATACAGGCATAAGGAATGCAGAAGGTGACTTCATTGCTTTTCTTGATGCTGATGACATATGGAATACAACTAAACTAGACAAGCAAATATCTCTATTTAGTAATCCACAAGTAGGAGTAGTCTATAGTATAACCCGGTACATTGACGAACAAGGTAATGAAGTGTCATTCCAATCCGACTCCAAATACCTCGCTCCACAGACCGGCAAGGTAACTGAGTTCCTATTCTTTGATAACTTTATCCCTTTTTCTTCTTCGGTTGTTAGGCGCGAATGTTTTGATCGGGTAGGGGTATTCGATGAATCAATCAAGATGGGTATTGATTGGGACCTTTGGCTGAGGATATCTGTGCATTACCTCTTTCGATTCGTTGATGAACCACTCCTCCTCTATCGAATTGGACACGTTGGTCAGATGTCAAAGAACCTTGAGGTACGCCAGGCATGCACTGACCGGATCATGTCAAATTTTTTAGAAAAGCACCCGGTGCTTCTTTCACGAAAGGTAGTTCGCAAGGCAAAGGTTTATACACAAGTTAACAGGGGATATTACTTCCGGAGCATTAATACAGACAAGGCATTAGTTCATTATATAAAAGCCCTGAAGGCTGATCCCTTTAACTTGATATCCTGGATTGGTCTCATTAAAACAGTCGGTATTGGAGCGATAAATATATTTTCCAAGAGACATGTATGAATTACAGGGAGATCCATGATCATATCAGATGGGAACCACTGGAGAGAATACTGATCGAAGACTACCCTGTGTGGAAACATTAAAACAACTGATCCGATTCCAAACTGGAAATATGCAAGTCTCTCATAAGATTAATATAATGTTTATAATAGACTGCTTATGCGCCCCAGGTGGCACAGAGACACATTTGACTCGGTTGGTGACCATGCTTGACAAAGAAAGATTTAGAAGCATCATTGTTGTATTTGATCTTCAAGAGAACCATCTAATAAAAAAAATCCAAGATGCCGGTATAACTATTATTCATATTCCAGTTGGAAGGTATTATAATTTTGATGCCTTTAAAAAGGCTTTCATTCTGTCAAAGCTTATGAGAGAATATCATATTGATATTGTTCAGACATATCATTTCAAATCTGATTTTTACGGAGCAATAATTGCTTATTTGACCGGTGTTAAACATATAATATCGAGTAAACGTGATGTGGGTGATATTAAAAGCAAATTGCATTTTTTGCTTAATCAGAAAACCTCAGCTATCTTTGATGGGTATATAGCTGTAGCAGATGCAGTAGCAGAAATTGTTTCACTGAAAGAAAAGGTCTCAAAAGATAAAATTAAAACAATATATAATGGTGTTGATACCGAGATATTCAGTATTCCAGACCAGAATATGATCGTAGAAACTAGACAAAAATTAGGTATTCAACCATCAGATTTTGTTGTGGGTATGGTAGCTGCCCTACGTCCGGAAAAGAACTATACAAGTTTATTTGAAGCAATAAAAAAAGTTAAAGAGACTATTAAGGAAATTAAGGTGCTAATTGTAGGCGGTGGAGATTTACTAGACATATATAGGCAATATACTGAAGAATTGGGTATATCAAAGGAGGTTATTTTTACAAATTGGTCGGAAGATGTCACACAGTATCTTAGAACATTTGATGTAGCATGCCTTATACCAAGTAGAAATGAAGGATTTTCAAACTCTGTCATTGAGAAAATGGCCATGGGTCTCCCAATGATAGTAACCGATGTTGGGGGAAACGCAGAAGCAGTCATTGATGGCTATAATGGCATCGTAATTCCGAAGAATAATGTAGATGCCTTATCTGATGCAATTATTTATCTCTACGAAAATCCTGAGAAAAGAAAAGAAATGGGTGCCAGATCTCGTCAGAGAATAATGGAACATTTTACTTTAACAAAGATGGTGAAATCTCATGAAGAATATTATGAAAAAATTATGAAAGGTTAATAAGTATATAATAAATCAGTATATTATAACTTTGAAGCTTGAACTAAAGCTGCAATCAGCAACCTCATAACTTCTCCGTGAGTGTTTAATGATTAAATGGTTTGACCGGATAAATATATTAAATGGATAATATAAATTTCTCAATATCTAATTATAAAGGATATGAAGACAAAGTCTTGCATATTCGCAATCAAAACAGACCTGAAATGGTATCACGCACATATTTAGACTGGCGATATCTTAATGATAGCAGTTTGCCTCCTGTAATTTTTTGGGTACAACAATTTGATGGTACTATTGTAGGTATGGCATCACTCATATTCCGTCGATTTTGGATGAACAATGAGGTCCATGACTTCGCAGTCCTGGGAGATATTTCACTGAACAGTGAATTAAGAGGAAAAGGTATTAGTAAAGAATTGTTTAAAGTTATCAATTCTTATATAGAAAGCCATAATTGCTACGCATTTGTGATGCCAAATTTCATAGCAAGCAAAAGTCTTTCATCCACAGGTTGGGTAACAAAAGAAAGATTTGTATCATATGTGTATATAATCGACCCAATCAAAAAACTCCTTCAATATCTACCAGACAGGAAAGAAGTTGTATTGATTGGGAAATTATATCGATACCTTATTAATTATAAGATATCTTTTAAGAAAACATTGAATTACTCAATGCAATATAGCAATGGATTTGATGAGTCATTCGATGCATTATGGATAGATTTACCTAAACAAGGAGTAATGAGAGATAGATGTGCTTCTTCACTACGTTGGCGCTATGGAAACTATCCGAATAAAAAATATTCTGTCATCAAATTCCTGAAAGGTGACCTTTTTATTGGCTATATAATTTATAAAATTGACAATAATAATATATGTATTGTTTACGATATTCTTGCCAAGAAAGAAGAAGATATATGCCCAATCTTATCGCTTTTCTTAAAACATCAGCTTAAAAATAAAATGATCAGTATGGTACGTATCCCAATGAATGAAAATAATTATTATTCTAATTCCTTAAAAAGGAGTGGTTTTATGAGAAGAGATGAAAATAATATAATACAGGTTTATGCTGCCTCTTCTTATTATTTAAGACAACTAAACACATACAGGTGGTTTAACACTGCAGGAGATAAAGATGTTTAGTGTTTCAATCATAAATCCCAAGAAAAATGGATAGTGAGTTTTAATGTGAATAATTAGAATGAATTGGGATAATTTTTATTTTATGAATATGGCATTTTTCCGGCGTAACATAATAGAACCTCTCTATTATGCATTGAATAAGAGGCCCCTAATTTCATATTGGAAAGAAATCGAACCTACACAATACCTTCCTGAAAGAATTCTTCGCAAGTACCAATGGGGTAGGCTGAAATCAATTCTTGATTTTGTCTACGTGAACAATAAATTCTACCGGCAACGTTTTGATGAAAATGGAATATGTCCAGGGGATATCCAAACACCAGAGGATATAGCTCTGATCCCTATCCTTACAAAAAATCAGATTAAAGAGCACACCAAGGAAATGATTTCCGAGGGATATCGGATTGGAGATCTCATGAAATTCAAGACCGGAGGGTCGACCGGCAAGTCCCTGGAGTTCTATCTTATAGAGGAATGCTGTGAGCTTCGAAACTCTTGTGCCAGGCGTCATGATAGATGGACAGGTTGGGAGGTAGGGGAACCTATTGCGGCTGTGTGGGGGAACCCTGTGCTGCCAGTTGATCTCAAATCGAAACTTAGGGCATGGCTCCTCGATCCAAAGATATATCTCGATACCATGAGCATTTCAGATAGTTCAGTTATGCAATTTGCGAAAAGTTGGAAAAGAGTCAATCCGACTCTGCTTTATGGGCATGCACACTCTATTTATATATTGGCAGAGTATGTACGGAGACTAGAAATAGATGTTATAAAACCACGCGGAATAATTTCGACATCCATGATGCTCATGCCTCACGAGCGACAGATCATAGAAGATGTTTTCAGTATCAAAGTATTTGATCGGTATGGCTGTGAAGAAGTAAGTCTTATTGCTGTAGAATGCGAACAGCATCAAGGTATGCATTTAAATATCGAGCACTTGTACATTGAATTTGTAAAGGAAGATGGAACGTATGCAAACCCAGGCGAACCCGGGAAAATCATTGTCACAGATCTTATGAATTATGCAATGCCTTTTTTACGGTATCAGGTGGAAGACATCGGTGTACCCATGCATGGTTTGTGTGCATGTGGCCGAGGGCTCCCTCTCATGAAGGAGGTAGTCGGAAGAACTGCTGATTTTCTCATTAAGAAAGATGGAGCAAGGGTGGCAGGCATATCATTGATAGAAAATACACTGACCAAAATTCCTGGGATTAGGCAGATGCAAATCGTGCAAGAGAGTCTTAATAGGATCATACTCAATGTTGTAAGAGGTCCGGAACATACTGTTGCTACAGATCAAGCCCTTGAGCAGTATTTCCACGATCTCTTCGGTAGAGATACGCTAATTGATCTCGTCCCGACCGCAGAGATTAAACCTGAACCATCCGGTAAGTATCGGTTTTCCATATGCAGGGTAGATCAACTTTCATAAAATTTATTACGGTATAATCTACAACATGCAAACGCAAAAAGTATCATCAAAGACCATTGATTATCCATATGTCGCCCCGACAGTGATTTTGTTTTTTTGCGGCTATGTTATTACCTGGTACCTTCAAATTGGCTATAGGATCCCATCCCTTGGTAATATCAGATTTGAATTTCTATGTGCAGCACTTCTGATTGTGATAGCTATCTTCTCAAAGGGCTTCAGGGACATTAGTAATCCACTCCAAAAATATCTCATTCTATTCTTTATCTGCATTATAATAGAGATCCCATTTTCTTATGATATCAATACGTCTTGGAATATATTTATCGATAGAGTCGTTAAGTTTGCATTTATGGCTGTATTCATAATGGCCTTTGTAAAATCACCTAAGGATTTAAAATATTTCATTGTTGCATTCATGCTGGCATGCCTGAAAATGGGACAGGAAGGGTTTATTGGGAAAATTACCGGGGGATTGATATGGGAGAATCAGGGAATCATGAGACTCCATGGTTCTACTCCAATGTATACTGATCCTAATTCTTTTACCGGCATGGCCATGGGTACGCTCCCATTTATTTATTACCTGTTCCCAATTGTTCCCCGATGGATAAAAGCCATGCTCATAATCATGCTTGCCTTTGCAATTAATATAATTCTTTTTTCAGGGTCCCGCACCGGATATGTGGCATTCTCCATATTTGTTCTCTTTGTATTTCTTAAGTCTAAAATGAAGATGAAATTTTTGATGTATGCCCTTATAATCGGAATAATAAGTTTCCCCATGGTTCCTCATGATTATGTGGAGAGGTTTCAATCTATATTCACCGGTACGGAAAAGGAGGGGCATTCTAAAGAAACCAGGATAGAAATATTAAGAGATGCCTATAAGATATTCATCACCCATCCATTAGGGGTTGGAGTGTCTGCCTTCCCTGCTGTGAGAGAGGCTACATTCGGCAGAGAGCAGGATACACACAACCTATACCTTGAGGTGGCCACGAATCTAGGAATTCAGGGCTTTATTGTTTTTATATTCTTTTTATACAACATGATGAAGATTCTCAATGGTATAACTAGGAGTGCCTATAAGCAACTCCGAATAATTGAGGACACTATTGGACATTTTGACAACCCTCAGGGTATTGAAGATGATATCATGGAGCATATTTCCGATCTCAAATTGATCTATGCAGTTGGATCTGCAGTAATCATGTTCCTTGTAATTCGATTAGCTCTGGGATTCTTTGGAATGGATCTCTATGAGATATACTGGTGGTTCGCATTAGGGCTTACAGTCTCATTATGGAATATGAACAAATATGCTATGGCAAAAACAGAATGTTTAGAACATCTGGGTAATTCTTGCTAACATATGGATAACACTTTAAAATTAGTAGGCAAATTGGATTTGTCTGAAGTGTCGGTTTCTATTGTTATTTTAACCTATAATCGAGTAGCGTTGCTGGAGAAACTCCTATATTCGCTTCTTGCCATAGATCAGCTAGGTCTAGAGATTATAGTTGTTGACAACCATTCAGAAGATGGTACCGATAAATTACTGAATGACCAATTCTTTCGATGTGTTTATATCAGAACAGAAAAGAATATCGGGGCGGTGGCACGTAATTTTGGAATTAGAAGAGCTCGAGGTAATATTATAGTTTGTATTGATGATGATGTGTTTGGGATAAACAAAGAAGCAATCAATATTATTGAAAAGAAGTTTTATGATAATCCAACAATAGCAGCTATAAATTTTAAAGTACTTGATTATTATACTGGTGAAATCTGCAACTGGGTGCATCATTGCAAAGTTGAAGATTTTAGCGAGGGAACTTTCAAGACTTATGAGATTACAGAAGGGGCGGTAGCTTTTCGCAAATCGGCTCTTGATGGGACTAATCTATATCCTGACTATTTCTTTATAAGTCATGAAGGACCTGATCTGGCTTTCAGGTTAATGGATAAAGGATATGATGTAATATATATTGGTGAGGTAGTTGTTCAGCATTGTCACTCAAATTTAGGACGAAAATCATGGACCACATATTATTATGATTCTAGGAACCAATTTTGGCTTGCTGTTCGTAATTTACCATTTTTCTATGCTTTGAAGTATCTAACACGAGGTCTGATTTCTACATTAGTTTATTCTCTGCGTGATGGGTATTTTCGTTATTGGTTAAAGGCAATCAAAGATGGCGTTGGGGGATTACCAGTAGTATGGAAAGATCGCAAAATTGTATCTAAGTGTACGATTAATGTAATCGAGCAGATCGATAAAATGCGTCCGCCATTATGGTATTTAATCAAAAAGAGATTGTTCCATAAAGGAATGAGGCTGTAATGTAACTAAGTTTCTTGATGATGCAAAAAATTAAGCATCTAAGTGAGCACATGGCATATTAATTGCTGAAGTGAATGTAATGTCTAGAAAGGAGTGTTAAGTATGAATTTAAAAGGTATACATAAAAATAGTCATGTACTATTTGGGTCTTTTTTGTTCATTGTTTGTATATTGTGTACTTCCGCTTTATTTGCAACCCCGACAATCTCAACTGTCAGTGGCACAGTATCGAATGGAAATCAGATCACGATAAGCGGATCTAATTTCGGATCAGGCCCTACTGTTGCGATTTTCGATGACTTCGAGAAAGGCACAAATGGAAGCAACATAAGCACAGCCACTGGTTCTGCCGAGGTAGGACAATGGTCACATTTTTCAGATGATGGTGGTACACCCATTTATTCCAATCAAAGTTCGGTAAGCGGTTCTCTATGTTTTCAGGCCAACATGAGTACAACTTGGGAAGAAAGAGAGTATGTTACCCTCCCGAGCGTCACTTCATATTTCTTTTCCTATTGGGTTTATTTACCAGCAAGTGATTCATGGCCTGGGGCCGGAAGTTCGGATGCAATAAACTGGAAAATGCTTTGGTTTACCAACGATAATAACTTCACAGGGGGTTATGACGAGCCAGTAATGCTAGGCACAGCTGGTGCTACAAACTATTCCAGTTTTGGGATAACTGGGGATGCCCCTACAACTCTTATGGTATGGCCCTCCTTGTCCATGACCAAAGGATCATGGCTGCGGATATGGGGATATACCAATATTTCAACAAGCGGCACTATAAATATGTGGACTTTAGGGTCTTCAGGGGTTCAAACTGCCATATCTTATTCAGGCGATACAAGCGCTGCAGGAGCAATTAATTATGCCACACTAAATGGTTATGCCAGACAAACATCGAGCTGTCATCCAATGTTTGATGATGTGTATATAGCCAGCGGACCGTATGCCCAGGCCAGAGTAGAGATAGGAAATGCTTCAACATATACTTCATGCACAAACCTTGCTATCTGTACACCAGATTCTTGGTCGGCCTCATCCATAACGGCTCATGTATGGAAAGGGTCATTTTCTTCAAACGCAAGTGCATACCTCTATGTGACAGACTCAAACGGGAATGTGAATACAAATGGTTATTCAATAACCTTTGGCCAGGGTGGAACAACTGGCCAGGGAGGAACAACGCCTCCGGCAACTCCGTCTGGTGTAACTGTAACTATAATTCAATAAAAGACAATCATTAAATAATTTGATGAGATCCGGAAAGGTAACTCCTTTCCGGATTTTTTGTTGAATTTATCCTGTATAAAGACCAGGATGATATAGAGTTTATATTTTAAGTGAAGTGATCTAGGAGCTGAATGTATGTGCGGAATTTGTGGGATATTCATGAAAAACGGGAAGCATGTTCAACAAGATAATCTTAAGAAGATGTGTGATGTTATGGCTCACCGAGGTCCGGATGACGAAGGATTTTATATCTCTAAGAATGTCGGTCTGGGTATGCGCCGTCTCAAGATCATAGACCTTGAAACTGGTCATCAACCAATACACAATGAAGATGAGACAATATGGGTTATCCTGAATGGTGAAATCTACAATTTTTTAGAGCTTCGACAGGACCTTGAAAACAAAGGACATCGTTTCTACACGAAGACTGATACCGAGATAATTATTCATCTCTACGAAGAATATGGACCAAAGTCATTTGAACTGCTCAACGGCATGTTCGGATTCGCATTATGGGACTCACGGGAAGAACGGTTTCTGATTGTTCGAGACAGGCTCGGCATAAAACAGATCTACTATTATGAAGATGACAACAGGATCATCTTCGGATCTGAGATAAAAACAATTCTCACCCAATCAGAGATCAGCAGAGATATCGATTACCAGGCGCTCAGCGATTATTTTTCTCTCCAGTATATACCTGCTCCGAATACCATATACCGCAGGATCAGAAAACTTCCCCCTGCATCATATATTTCTATTGAGAACGGGGAGTTTAAGATAACAAAATATTGGTCACTTCGATATAAACAGCCACGCTTTTCAGGAGCAGAGGCAATTGATATCATTGATCAGGAACTCCAGAGGTCTATTAAGCTTCAGATGATAAGTGATGTTCCCTTGGGTGCTTATCTGAGCGGAGGGATTGACTCGAGTCTTCTTGTTGCCATGATGGCAAAAGTATCCGACCTGCCGGTGGAGACATTTTCAATTATCTGGGATTCAGATAGTAATGCCTTTGATGAACGTAGCTATGCGCGATTTGTTTCAGAAAAATACAGGACAAATCATCATGAGTTCCTGGTAAAGCCCGAGATCGAAGAAGTGATGGACAGGATCATTTGTAGTTTTGATGAGCCTTTTGCCGATGATTCAGCCATTCCCAATTACTACATAGCCCGGGAAACGAGGAAGCATGTCACTGTTGCTCTTTCAGGACTGGGTGGCGATGAGATGTCTGCAGGGTATGAACGTTACCTTGGGTTAAAATTACTTAACCTGTACAGACTGTTTCCCCAAAAGATCCGTACCGGGATCTTTTCTAAAATTATCCAGGGGATGCCGGACTCGAAGACAGGAAGTCTTTGGACGGAAAGAATAAAAAGATTCGTCCGGATATCCGATCTTCCCTTTGCTGAAAGTTATTTCAGTATCTCATCGAAGGTCGAGCCTGATGAAAAATCAGGTCTTTTCACAACTGAAGCAATTGAGAAAATCGGTCCTGAATACAGCTCATCTAATTACTTCCAGGAGTTTGCAAAAGAATGTATGAGCGACAATGATCTCGATCGGATGCTTTACATAGATATGAATACCTATATGGTAGATCAACTCCTCGTGCTTTCTGATCGTATGAGTATGGCTCATTCACTGGAATTGAGGGTCCCATACCTGGATCATATACTTGTTGAGACATTTGCTAGAGTGAAACCCTCTATGAAACTTCGTGGACCTGTAAAGAAGTATCTTTTGAAAAAGGTTGCAGAACGATATTTCCCCAAGAGTTTCATTTATCGTAAGAAAATGGGGTTCTCATCTCCTATCGTGCTGTGGCTTAGAGGCGATCTCAAGAAATATATGCTACATGTTCTGAACAGGAAGAGCATCGAGAAGACCGGCATTATCGATCCTGATACCGCACAACGCTATATCAGCGAACATCTTGATTGTAGGCATAACCAGGATATGAAGCTCTGGTCGCTCATTGTTTTCATGCTCTGGTATAATAGATATATCGAAAGAATATACATATAAAGCCGACTGAAGAAATATAATTTCTTATAGGTAAACCCCCGGCTATGCCGGGGTGACTCACCGGAGTTTGACAATTCCGGGAATATTGAAGAGCCTCCTAACTGTGAACCGCTCAAAGTTTACAGAAGTGGAGGCAAAACATG
>Ga0326727_10006517_pt1 | contig 31929 bp, 29 predicted proteins | sample MB2enrmetagenome_FD_207643 | JGI IMG/M metagenome (GOLD analysis project Ga0326727, IMG submission 207643) | Lab enriched peat soil microbial communities from McLean, Ithaca, NY, United States - MB29MY | ecosystem: Environmental > Terrestrial > Soil > Wetlands > Peat | place: USA: New York...
CCGGTCCCCCCGGCGATCATGATGTTCGCTCGGGCATGGACCAGAGCCGCGATGAAGACGGCCATCGGCTCAGGCATGACCTGTTGCTGCACGTAGTCGCCGAGGTCACGCACCCGGGTGCGCGCCGGAATCCGTACCGAGGCCTTGACGCTGGCGAAACCCGAGACCGCCGGACGTTTGGCCACCACCACCCGGACCACGGAGCCCAGGTTGGCCTCGGCGATCGGCATGGCGTCGGTGATGGTCTGATCCCCGGTGACCCCGCGAAGCCGCAGGAGACGCCGGAAGTACTCGATCACATCATCGTCGGTGGCGAACGGCGAGTTGCCTTTGAGCACGGCCTTGCGCCCGACCGTGGAGACCATCCAGTGATCGTGGCCGAGACAGGCGATGTTCTCGAGGTCAGCCCCATAGACCAGGAGCGAGAGCGGCCACAGGTGCGAGGCCAGCATCATCGCGTTGCACACGGTCGTCATCCGGTACTGGGGATCACCGGCCAGGCCTGAAACGACCGGGAGCGGCAGGCCGCTCGCCTGGGGCGCCTCGACCGCCCGCCTGACCACCGTCTCCACGTCCTCCTGCAGTCGCTCCTCATGCAGGACGGAGGGCGGTTCATTGCCGCGCATCTGGGTCACCTTGGTGGCGATGACCTGGGCGATCTCGCGGTCTTCGGGGGGAATGCTCGGCCACTCGCGGATCACGACCGCCTCGACCGGCGCTGCGTCGTCATGGACCCACGGGGTCGAGGTGGCGTTCACAGCCGCAGCTCCTGGGCGACGCCGTCCATCGACATCGGAACCCCGCTGTCTCCCATCCGAGCGGCTGCCGCCTCGTCCCAGCGCCAGACATCGCGGATCGGCAGCTCGGGCAGCTCCCGCGTGACGGTCTCGGCGATGGCCCGACGGTGAGCACGCGAGCGCTGCCCGCAGATGATCATCTCGCCGTGGGACAGGCGGGCGGCGCGAAGGACCGCGATGCTCCGAGCGACCAGCGCCGGCTCGTCGCGGACGACGGTGAAGATCCGGTGGAACGTCGCCGCGACGGCATCGGCGCTGGTCCGCGGCGAGCGCAGCCCCGGATGGGCGAAAGGGTGCCCGAGATCGGCGATGACAACCTCCGAGTCGAGAGCGGCCACCGCCGGCCCGACCCGGCGGAGACAGTCGGAGATCTCAAACCCGTAGCCGTTGCGAAGGCCGGGAATCACGCGGAGGTTGGGCCGCTGCGGAACCAGCACCGCCTGGTCGTCCAGCTCACCGGGGCGCGAGGGTCGGTCGGCAAAGCAGTTGCCGAGGCTGCGGTCCGCGATGTTGAGATAGAGAAGGTCCGCGATCGTGCCCCCCTCCATGTCGCAGTCGATCAGGGTCACGCTCCGCTGCCCAGCCAGGCTCCAGGCGAGGGAGGTGGCCCAGTACGTCGACGTCTGACCCGCCCTGGTGGTGCAGACGCCAATCAGGAGGCTCATGGCAACGGCGTGGGGCTCGTTGCCGCCGGGGTGGCCGATGCCGACACGGCGGGTGGGCCCGAGGACGAGGGGATTCCGGCGGCGCCGCAGGCCTCCGGAGCGAGCTGGCAGATGGCCTCCGCGACGTCGCTCGGAGGAAGCCCCACGACGTTGCTGGCCACCGACACCACGGCGTGAAGCGAGGTGTTGGATGCCGCGATCTCGACCCAGGCCAGCTCATCCCGGCTGCTCACCAGCACGGTCAGCTCGCCACCGCTGACGTCAACCACGGGGATCGAATGGCCGATCAGCACCTGGCTCTGTCCCAGGGCGGCGAAGACATCGATCGACTGCCCCGGCTGAACCGGCGGTGGGCCGGTGACGGTCAGCGTGATCTCGATCTGAGCCCCCCCGGGCACCAGGTCGTCGGGGCTGAGCAGGTCACCCGCCTGCATGGTGATCGCGTAGCGGGCTCCCGTCGGAACGGATCCTGGCGCCTCGTAATTGACGTCTCCCGGGGTGATCCTGAGCGGGACCACGTCGACATCCCCCGTCGAGAAGGCCGCGCCCTGCTGGACGGACGCACGCAGGCGGAGCACATTGACCGTCTGGCCGCCGCTCACGATCTCGGCACCGACGATGACGCCGAGGATGGCGACGATGACGGCGCTGAAGAAGATGGCCGTGAAGACCCTACGCCGGTTCAATCCGTCCCTCTCCCAACAACTGAGGAGAATGGATGGTACCGAACGCGGCAGGGGTAGGGCATCGCCTATCATGCGGCCCGCCGCGGCGCCGAGCCGGTGATCCGGGGTGGGCTGGGGGGCGAGAGGAGGGTGTTGCGGTGACGGCGAAAGCTGCTCCACTCGGGAGCCTGGAGCCCGAGAGGAACCGCACCCTCGTGACCGTCGCCCCCGACGGCGAGTTGGCGGTCGGGATCCGAGAGAGCGTCGATCGGGCCTGGGTCGTGATCAAGGACGCCCGCCCTGAGGAGGCCGGGAGCGCCGTGACGTCGTGCCTGCCCTGGCCCTGGATGGTGGTGGGCGCGGGATGCGAGCTCCCCGGCGAGATCGCCTCGGTCCTGGCCCTCCACCCCGTGATCCCACTCTGGCTGGGGGCCGAGCCGTCCGGGCTGCCCGCCCACCGCCGGGGCTTCTCCCGCTTCTCGACGCTGGTGGCCGCAATCCGCCTGGCCCTGGCGGGAGAGGTGGGGGGGATGCGCTTGGCGGCGGGGGCCGGGGTGGAGCTGCCGGGCGGAGGCATCTCGGGCAACGCCGAGCTCCAGGCCCTGATCGCGGCTCACCCCAGCGGGTTCGATCTGCCTCTGGAGACCTTCCGCGCAGCGACCCGCACCCTGGTCCGACGCGGCCTCCCACTGAGACCCCGCCGCGACCCCGCGACGGGCCTGGTGTCGCTCCGGTGAGGGCCAGCGCCGGGGTGCTGCTCCTGGAGGACGACGCTGAGAAGCTCGAGGAGCTTCGACGCCATTTCGCCTCGAGAGGATTCCAACCCCTGGCCTTTCGTAGCGCCAGCCGGGCCATCAACGCGCTTCGGGACGGCGGGCCATCCACCCTGCCCGTGCTCGCCATCGTCGACTGGGACCTGAGCCTGGCTCCGGACCGTGACTCGAGCAGCAGCGACGCGCTCTGCGTGCTCGCTCGCGACCAGCCCGAGTGCCTGGTCATCGTCTACACCGCCAACGTCGACTCATTCCAGGTGCGCAGTGAGATCCATCGAGCTCACCCCCGTGCCTGGCTCCACGACAAGCGGGAGGGCGACGGCTCGCTCATCGAGCGAGTCGACCGCATGCTCGACCACCCCGTCGCCGACCTGCGCGTCCAGGATGGGAATGTGGTGGTGCACCTCCCGACCCTGGACGAGTACCACCACCGCGAGGCAGTCCGCCTGGTGATCCACCACCCGGAGATCGTCACCTTTCACTCCGACACGGCAACCCGGGCGGTTCGCCGCTTTGGCGAGTGGCTGGCGCGCCACGGCTCGTCCGCCAGCGTGGTGAGCCACGGCAACCGCCGCTACCGGCTTGCGGTTGCGGACGCCGCCCCAGGTTCGGAGCCCCGACGCGGATGAACCTGACTATTGCCGAGGTTCGGGAGCTGCCCCTCGCCGCCGCTCTCCTGGACCGCGACGAGGCGGTCATCGCCACCACCCCCGAATGGCGGGGAGGTGGGCCGGGCACCGTCCTCTTCCCGCTTCGCGGCACTTGCCTGGCGGTCGCGACCGCGAGCGCGGACCCCACCTCGACCGCCCTTCTCGGCCGGTTGTTGAGCGCCATGGAGGCGACCGCCAAGACCCTGGAGGGCACCCAGCGCCTCCGGATCGCCATGCTCGCCACATCCTTGCGAGTGGTCGCCGGCCGACGCATCGGCACGATCGGCACCTCCCACGACGTCATCGATCTGGCGAAGGCCGGGATCACCGCCCGGACGGCTCTCGAGGTCCGCGTCGACGGACGCCCAGCCTTCCGCGTCCGGGCACCCGAGGTCGCGGCGCTCGTCGTGGTTCAGCTGGCCGTCAACGCCGAGCGCCACACGCGGACCACCTTCGTGACGCTCGTCCAGGATGGGAGCGCGTTCCACGTCGTGTGGCCGGGGGTCGCCGGCCGGCCGGTGCTCACCACCCAGCGCCGTCACCGTGACCGGCAAAGGTGGGGACTGGGCTTCTGCCGGATCGCCGCCGACACCCTGGGGGGCGCCGTCTACCCTCCCGCCGACCGCGGCGAGGGCAGCGTGGCCGCCACCCTCGAACTCGGCATGCAGGACCTGTCCCTGCCGGTGGCGGCCATCCGAGGCCATCGCGTGGTCAAGGCGACCCGGACCTGGGACGAGGAGACGGACTGCCTGCCCGGCGCAGCCGTCGAACCCGGGTCCCGGCTGGCGACCTGCGTCGAAGCCGCCAGCGGCGCGCCCGGCAAGGTGATCAGCCGGGACGGATGGACGAGCCGGCTGGCGGGGGAGCGCACCTGGGTGGCGATCCCTCCAGACGACGTCCTCGAGCGCGCCCGTGACGTCCTCGATGGAATCGCCCATGAGCGAGCCCTCTGGGAGGGGATCCCCCCGGGGCTTCAGGCTCGCGTGTCCGCGCTCACATCGCTCCTGGCCGCCCGGCTCGGTTCACCACTCCCGCGCGTGCCGGGGCGTATCTGGAACCAGCGCATGGCCCACCTGGGACCGGCCCTCGGTCTGCGGATGACGATTCCCCCGCTCCTCGCGCTGGGGGCGATCGATCCCCGCATCGCCGCTTACCTTGCGGCCGAGGTGGGCTCGGAGATGGTCACCAACGGTGACGACGTCCTCCTGCGCATCCGCCCCGGCCTGGAGCACGACGAGCGACTCGCCGGGCTGACCTGGGTGGGCGACGCCATCCGTCTCACCTGACCCCAATCGGGCGCCAGGTCAGGCCGGCTGCGGCTCCGCGGCCGGCGCGGCCGTTCGCAGGGTGATCTCCCCGCCCTCGGCGTCCACCTCGATGGTGTCGCCCTCTGAGTACCTGCCCTCCAGGATGGCCATGGCGATGGGGTCCTGGAGGCGGCGCTGGATCACTCGCTTGAGCGGGCGAGCCCCGTAGGTGGGGTCGTAGCCCTCACGCGCCAGCAGGTCCACGGCCGGATCCGTGACCCGCAGGTTGAGCTTGCGGGCCGCCAGGCGGTCGCGCAGGCCGCGGAGTTGGATCTCGACGATCTGGCGGAGCTGGGCCCGGTCGAGCCGGGAGAAGAGGATGACCTCGTCGACCCGGTTGAGGAACTCGGGCCGGAACCGCTGACGGAGGGCCTCCATGACCCGGGTGCGGACCCGCTCCAGGGCCTCGGCGGAGGCGTCGTGGGGCAGCTCGGCGATGAGGTCGGAGCCGAGGTTGCTGGTCATGATCACGACCGCGTTCTTGAAGTCCACGGTCCGGCCCTGGCCGTCGGTGAGACGGCCGTCCTCGAGGAGCTGGAGGAGGATGTTGAAGACGTCGGGGTGGGCCTTCTCGATCTCGTCGAGGAGGAGCACGCAGTAGGGGCGGCGGCGCACCGCCTCGGTGAGCTGGCCACCCTCCTCGTAGCCCACGTAGCCCGGGGGGGCGCCGACCAGCCGGGAGACCGTGTGCTTCTCCATGTATTCGGACATGTCGAGGCGGACCATGGCCTGCTCGTCGTCGAAGAGGAACTGGGCCAGGGCCCGGGCCAGCTCGGTCTTGCCCACCCCGGTGGGCCCCAGGAAGATGAAGGACCCGATCGGCCGGTTGGGGTCGGCGAGACCGGCGCGGCCGCGGCGCACCGCGTTGGCGACGGCCCCGATGGCGTCGTCCTGGCCGACCACCCGGTCGTGGAGGCGCTCCTCGATGTGGAGCAGCTTCTGCACCTCGCCCTCCATCATCCGGGTCACCGGGACGCCCGTCCAGTTCGCGACAACCTCGGCGATATCCTCGGCGTCCACCTCCTCCTTGAGCAGGGGATGGTCGCCGCGCACCTCGCCGAGCCGCCTCTCCTCGGCGCTGAGCGCCCGCTGCAGGTCGCCGAGCTGACCGTAGCGCAGCTCGGCGGCCCGGCCGAAGTCGGCGGCCCGCTCGGCGCGCTCGGCGTCGTGCTTGACCGCCTCGATCCGCTCCTTGATGTCGCGGATCGCGTTCATCGACCCCTTCTCCTGGTCCCAGCGGGCGCGCAGGCCCCTGGCGCCCTCCTGGAGGTCGGCCAGCTCCTTCTCGAGCGCGGCCAGCCGCTCCCGGGAGGGCGCGTCGGACTCCTTCTTGAGCGCCTCGCGCTCGATCTCCAGCTGGCGGATCTCGCGCTCCACGACGTCCAGCTCGGTGGGCAGCGAGTCGATCTCGATGCGCAGCCGCGAGGCCGCTTCGTCGATGAGATCGATGGCCTTGTCGGGCAGGAAGCGGTCGGTGATGTAGCGCTGGGAGAGGGTGGCGGCGGCCACGATCGCGGAGTCGGTGATGCGCACCCCGTGGTGCACCTCGTAGCGCTCCTTGAGCCCGCGCAGGATGGAGATGGTGTCCGCCACCGAGGGCTGGTCGACCAGCACCGGTTGGAAGCGCCGCTCCAGCGCGGCGTCCTTCTCGATGTGCTTGCGGTACTCGTCCAGGGTGGTGGCGCCGATGCAGCGCAGCTCACCGCGGGCGAGCGCCGGCTTGAGCATGTTGCCGGCGTCCATGGCGCCCTCGGCGGCGCCGGCGCCGACCAGGGTGTGCAGCTCGTCGATGAAGAGGACCACCCGGCCGTCCGAGGAGGTCACCTCCTTGAGCACGGCCTTCATCCGGTCCTCGAACTCGCCGCGGTACTTGGACCCCGCCACCATGGCGCCCAGGTCGAGGGCCACCAGGCGGCGGTCCTTCAGCCCCTCGGGGACGTCGCCGCTGGCGATCCGCTGGGCCAGGCCCTCGGCGATCGCCGTCTTGCCCACGCCGGGCTCGCCGATCAGGACGGGGTTGTTCTTGGTCCGGCGCGAGAGCACCTGGATCACCCGGCGGATCTCGCCGTCCCGGCCGATGACGGGGTCGAGCTTGCCCCGGCGGGCGGCCTCGGTCAGGTCGCGCCCGTACTTCTCGAGGGCGTCGTACTTGGCCTCGGGGTTGGGGTCGGTGACCCGCTGCGAGCCGCGCACCGCCTCCAGGGTCGAGTAGACCTTCTCCGGGGTCACCCCGGCCTGCTGGAGCAGCCGGGCCGCCTCACCCTGCGGCTGGCGGGCGACGGCGAGCAGGAGGTGCTCGGTGGAGACGTACTCGTCCTTGAGCCGCGCCATCTCGTCGAAGGCCGCCAGCAGGACGGTGCGCAGGGCGCTGCCGATCGGCGGCGCGGTGACGCCCACCTGCTTGGGCCGCGCTTCGAGGGTCGACTCCAGGCGCGCGGCCAGGGTCTCGGGCTGGATCTCCATGCGGCGGAGCAGGGTGGGGACCAGTCCGTCGTCCTGGTTGAGGAGGGCGAGCAGCAGGTGCTCCGGCTCGACGGTGGGGTGCTGGAGGCCGGCGGCCGCAGTCTGGGCGGCCTGGAGAGCCTCCTGCGAGCGTTCGGTGAAGCGGTCGAGGCGCATGCCCTCTCCATACCACTTTGCCGCGGGGCCCAATCGAGGGACTCCCGCCCGACGCCGTCCCCGTGCGGAGGCTACGATGCCGCCGTTGCCGACGATGGCGCCGCTCCGTCTCCACACCGCTCGCCTGCTGATGGCGGTGGTCGCCGCAGCCGCCACGGCGGGATCGGCCGCGGTCCGTCCCCCCGGCGCACCTGTCGGGGCGATCGCCTCCGCCACTCCGACCCCGGCGCGCCCGCAGATCCCGGGGCCCTGGTTCAGGATGCAGGTGACCTCCGGGGACGTGAGCTTCTGGGAGCCCGCCACCATGCCACCGGGGGCGCCGCCGATCAGGGCCGCGGCCGGGATCCTGGTGAACATGGACACCGGCGAGATCCTCTGGGAGCGCGACCCCCACGTCCCATTCGCCCCCGCCAGCCTGACCAAGGTGCTCACCACGCTGGTCGCGCTGAAGAACTTCAGCCCCGACCAGGAGGTGACCATCACCCAGGCTGCTCTCGGACAGGCCTCCGACGACACCGTGATGGGCCTCGCCGCGGGGGAGACCCTCTCGGTCCGGGAGCTGATCGAGGGGATGCTCCTTCCCAGTGGCGACGACGCTGCCTCGGCGATCGCCGTCGACACGGTCGGCGAGGGACGGTTCGTGGCGGCGATGAACGCCCAGGTGGCCGCCCTCGGTCTCCGGGACTCCCACTTCTCGAACACCTCCGGGCTCGACGACCCGCAGCTCTACGCGTCCGCCTACGACCTGGCGGTGATCGCCACCTTCACCTACGACCAGTCCCCCCTCTTCGACCTCATCGTCGACAGCCCGACCATCGACCTTCCCGCCACGCCGGATCACCCCGCCTTCCAGCTCGAGAACCTCGACCAGCTGCTCCAGGACTACCCGGCCGCGGTGGGCGTCAAGCCGGGCTGGACCGGCAACGCCGGCGCCTGCCTGATCGGGATGGCGCAGCGGGACGGCCACGCGCTGATGGCCGTGCTGCTCAACGCCGACTACCCAGCCCAGGAGGAGGCCAGGCTGCTCGACTGGGGCTACGGGCTGTACAGCCTGCCCCCCCTGCTGCCGCCGACGCCCACCCCGAGCCCGGCGCCCTCGTAGTCTTCTCACCCCGCCATCCGGCAATTCGTCACGAACATTTCGTGACGAATCGATTGGCCATCCCCCGAAACTTGAGGGGGTGGGGTGCTGGGCGGCGGTCCGCGCCGGGGACGCTAGGCTTCTCACGTGCCGGTGCTCCTCTCCATCCTCGGCAGCGGCAGCGCCTTCAGCGGCTGCGGGGGCAACGCCTCCTCGCTCCTGGACGAGCGGGTGATGGTCGACGTCGGCTCGCCGCCCCACGTCCTGCTCCCCCGGCTCGGGCTGGGCGTCCACGACATCGAGCTGGTGCTGCTCACCCACTTCCACCTGGACCACAGCGGGATGCTGCCGCTGCTCCTGGGCGCGCTCGCCTACAGCGACCGTCCGGCGGCGCCGGGGCGGCTGACCATCGCCGGACCGGTGGGCACGCGCGAGCTGGTCACCCGGATGGTGGTCGCCGGTTTCGGCAGCGCGACCCAGCGGCGGATCGACGAAGTGGTGGCCCCCGCCTACGTGATCCTCGCCGACGGGAGCGACGTGGAGATCGGCGCCAGCCGGGTGCGCAGCCATGCGGTGGTCCACAGCACCGGCCCGTCGCTCGCGTACTCGGTGACCCGGGGCGGGGTGCGGGTGGGCTTCAGCGGCGACACCACACCGTGCGCCGGGCTGCGCCGGCTTGCCGGCGAGGTGGACGTGCTGGTCTGCGAGTGCTCCGGCATGGACGGACCGGCCGCCGGAGGTCACCTCTGGCGTGACGACGTGGCCGCGCTGGTCGGCGAGCACCCCGACGTGCGCGTCGTCCTCCAGCACCTCGGGGGGCGCGGGTCGATACCGGGGGCGCTCGTCACCCACGACCTGCTGACCCTGGAACTGAGCGCGTAGCGCCCGGGACGGACCTCCTGGCGCCCGTTACACCGCCGGGCGGCGGCGGAGCAGACGGCGGCGGAGCAGGCGGGTGAGCGCGGGGGCGAGCCCCCTCCAGGTGTCCCGCCAGAGCCGGCGATCGGGATCGTCCATGCCCTGGGGGGAGAACTCGGCCTTGCCGCTCACCGCCGCGATCGTCCCCAGCTCGGCGACGAGCAGCGGCGGCCCGCCCTCACCCAGGGCCCGGGCGAGACGGCCGGCGAAGCCGGCGCGGGTCTCGGCCTCGTCTCGCTCCAGCCCAGAGAGCCGCCTGGCGAGGGCCAGCCGGCGCCAGACGCCCGCCAGGGAGCGGGGTCGCCGCCACCACTGGAGACCCACAACAAGGAGCAGCACGGCGGCCACCAGCAGACCGGCGGGGATCCCGACGAGCCAGAGCGGGGTGCCACCGGCCGGCGTCCCGGTGGACGAGTGGGCGAGGGAGGGCAGGATGGTCGGCCTGGCGGCGTGAGCCGACGCGCTCGGAAGCGGCGTGGCGCTGGCGGACGGGGTCACCCCCCCGCGGGAGAAGGGGAGATAGCCGCCGTACGACGATTGGGGGGTGGGCTCGAAGGGCACCCACCCGTAGCCGGGGAAGTAGGCCTCGACCCAGGCGTGGGCGTCGGTGCTGGTGACCTGGAAGATCGGCTGGCGGGCGCTGGTGAACCGACCGGTTGCCGTCCCCGGGCCGTAGCCGCTGAGCAGGACAGTCGGGATGCCGAGGGAGCGCAGCATCGCGCCCATCGCGCTCGCGAAGTACTGGCAGTACCCCTGGTGGCTGGTCTCCAGGAAGTAGACGATCGGCCACTGCCCGGCCGGAGTCGGCGGCGGGGTGAGCGTGTACACCCAGCCCGCCCCGCGCAGGTGGTTCTCGATGGCCGCCGCCTGGTCGTAGGGATTGGTCGCCCCCTGGGTCCACTGCTGAGCCAGGCTGGCGATCGCGTTGGCCTGAGCCGTCTGGGCGGCGGTGGACCCCTTGCCGGCCAGGGGCGCCGCGTCGGCGAGGACCCAGGACGGGTAGTCGGTCCCGGCGCTCTCGAGCTGGGTCACCGTCGCCGTGCTCACCGAGCCCCCGGTCTGGAGGCTGGTCAGCTTCTCGGCGGGGAGGTCGACCTCGTCGACGCTCAGGAAGGCGGGACCGGGGCCGCCGGACGGGCACCGGTCACCCACGCAGGTGTAGCCGGGCACGGACGGCGCCGGGGTGGCGGTGGCTCCGGTCGTGCTGACCACGTCGCCGACGACGGTGCCGGCGACGCTGCTGGAGGTCGGGTCCCCGGGGAAGATCGCCAGGCCACCTCCCGACACGCCGGTGGCCGCCGCAGTCGAGGAGGCGAAGGTCAGGTGGACTGTGACCGTGGAGCGGGAGCCGCCGAGCGCGTCCGGGTCACGGGGGATGGCCCCGGGGGCGACGGTCTGCCCCACGGCGCTGTCCCAGTCGGGGATCCAGTCGCCGGCGCTGAAGACGGTGTCGTCCACCGCTTGGAGATAGGCGCCCTGACCCTGGTCGGTGTAGTAGGTCAGAACCGGCTGAGGGTTGTTGACCAGCGAGGCACCGGGTGCCACCACCGGGTTGAACCCGACCGCGGAGGGGCCCTGACCCGGACCGCCCCCGGGGCCGCGGCCGACACCGTTGAAAAGGCTCGACGCGATGTCGGTGGAGGTGATGGGCGGGATGAGCAGGCTGGCCGCGACCACCCCGATGGCGGTGACGACGAGGGAGGCGGTGAACCTCCCCCGGAGTCCTTGCAGCGTCGGCACCCGCCGCTGCCGCCACCCCGAGGCGAGGGCGCCGAGCTCGGCGAGCCCGACGACCAGCAGGGCCGCGAAAAGCGCCATGACCTCGGCCAGCCCGATCGACGAACCGGGACCCGACGCGATGGTGATCGACGGCGCGTTGAGGACGTTGACGGCAAGCACCACCACCAGCGGCAGGATGGCGAGCACGCCCCGCTGCTCGCGGAAGGCCACCCAGCCAAGCCAGAACCCGCAGAGCCAGATGACGGTCGCCAGCCCGACCATGAAGGCCCACTGGACAAAGGCGCTGGTGCCCGAGGAGAGCAGGCCGGCGAACGCTTGGAGGATGTACTCGCCCACCGTGTGCTGGACGCCCTGCGCGCTCACCGCAGCGGGGAGGAGGCCGATCGTGGTGGGAACGACGACCGCGGCGCAGAGCGGGATCGCCAGACCGAGGGCGGCGAGGCGCCCCACCCCCGAGCGGCCGAGCAGGATGGCCTCGACGACCGCCACCACTCCGACCAGCACGGTGGCCTGGGCGCCGCCGATCCAGCCGCCGGCGAGCACGGCGACGGTGGTGGCGACGATGGCGCCGAGGGCGATGGCGTAGGCCCCGATCCCCGCCGGCGCCACCGGCTCCGAGGGCGCCGGGAGGGCGCGGGGCAGGGGCTGGGGGCGCCTCCGCCCCACCCTCGCCGCGTCGGCGCCGGAGAGGCGCGCCCCGGACGGCCGCACGCGGACCGCCCCGGCCGTGGCCTGGGCCCAGCGGCCGCCGGAGACGGTACCGGATCCGAGACTGCTCACGGCGAGCGGAGCGCCATCGACGCCGGGGTCACATCCCGGCGGCGCGGGTGTGGCGGGGTGCGGAGAGCACGTCGCCCCGGCGCACGATCCACCAGTCGAGGGCGAGCCGCCAGGCGGCGCTCACCCGCATCGGGGGCCCCGCGGCACCGAAGCTCGTGGGATCGACGAGCACGGCGAGATGCCGCTGGCCGCGTGCACCGACCTCGACCAGGGCCTCGACCCACTCGGGGTCGCGATCGCTGGTGATGACGATCAGGCCGCCGCGGCCCTGCCAGCCCCGGCCGTGCTGGGCGATGGTGGCGCCGATGGGCCGGCGCCCGGAGTCCTGGGCGGTGGCCAGGAACTCGAGGATCCGCATCCGTTGCGCCTCACCCCGGCCGGGACCGATCGCGGTGGCGGGGCGGTCGTTGGTCACGAGCCCCACCGCCTGGCCCCGGCCCAGGGCCGCGTGGCAGAGGGAGGCGGCCAGCGACACGGCGTACTCGAGGGTGGACTCCGGAGGCTCGCCGAAGTGGGTCCCCCGGCTCAGGTCGAGGAGGACGAGGACGTCGGAGCTCTGCTGGGACTCGTACAGCCGGCTGATCAGCCGCCCGGCCCGGGCGGTGGACGGCCAGTGGATCCGGCTCAGGCCGTCGTCGGGCGCGTGATCGCGGACCGACGTGATGTCCGGGGGGACATCGAGACCGCGGCCGTGGCGGGTCTCGCCGAAGGAGCCGCCCATCCAAACCGGGCCCAGCACCCCCTCGACAGCGTGGATGGCCGGGTAGACGGTGACGGGGCTGGTCTCGCGGACCCGCAGCGTGCGCGGCCAGAGCCCGAAGGGGTCGCCGAGGCGGACCTCGAGCGGCCCGAATGCCACCCTGCCCCGCCGGCTGAAGACGCCGCGGGCCACCCAGGCCACCGCCCCGCCGGGGTTGAGGGCGCAGGCGCGCCCGGGCGTGTAGCCGGGCAGCTTGGTGCGGTCGTGGACCTCGCAGTAGGGGAGGGTCAGGATGCTCCGGTTGCGAAGGGAGAAGCGCTCGGTGAACGCCTCCCCCACCATGTGCGCACCCTCGGGTGGCTCACGGCGTACCTCCAGCCGCCGGACCAGGACCGTGGACCAGATGAAGGCGACGGCGAGAAGGAGCAGCAGCGCGTAGGCGAGGGTGTAGGCGAGGTGGACGCCGGTGATGCCCGCGAAGAAGCTGAGGACGATGAGGACGGCGAGCAGCGGCGCCCGGCTGCTCATGCCAGCCGCCGCGTCGCCGTCGGCACGGTCTCGGCGGCGAGGACCTCGTCGATGACACTGGAGGCCGTGACCCCGCGGAGCTCCGCGTTCGGGGTCAGGATCACCCGGTGGGTGAGCACACCGGCCGCCAGCTGCTTGAGGTCGTCGGGGAGGACGAAGTCGCGGCCGGTGGCCGCCGCCCGCGCCTGGGCGGAGTGGAGCAGGCCCAGGCTGCCCCGGGGCGAGGCGCCCAGGGCGACGTCGGGATGCTGCCGGGTCCGCTGGACCAGGCGCACGCAGTACTCCTTGAGCGCCGGGTCACAGTAGACCGCCGCGCAGGCCGTCTGGCACTCCCCCAGCTCCTCGGGGGTGGTGACCGCCAGGAGGTCGTCGAGCGGCGAGGACATCTGGAAGCGGTCCAGCATGGCCACCTCGTCGTCCAGGGGTAGGTAGCCGAGATCCACCTTGAAGAGGAAGCGGTCCACCTGGGCCTCGGGAAGCGGGAAGGTCCCGCCCAGCTCGATCGGGTTCTGGGTGGCCAGGACGATGAAGGGCTCGGGAAGCCGGTGGGTCTGGCCGTCGACCGTCACCTGGTACTCCTCCATCGCCTCGAGCAGCGCCGACTGGGTCTTGGGCGAGGCCCGGTTGATCTCGTCGGCGAGCAGCACCTGGGCGAAGACGGGGCCCCGCCGGAACTCGAAGCCGGTGGTCCGGGGGTCGAAGATCGAGACCCCGGTGACGTCGCCGGGGAGCAGGTCGGGGGTGAACTGCACGCGCTCGAAGGAGCAGCCACTGGCCCGCGCCAGGGCCTTGGCGAGCATGGTCTTGCCGACCCCGGGAACGTCCTCGATGAGGACGTGGCCGCGGCAGAGGAGGGCGAGCACGCACAGCTCGATCTCGGCATCCTTGCCGACGATCACGGTGCTCACGCTCTCCACCAGCCGAGTGACGAGGTCGCGCACGCGTGCCGACATTCACTGGTCCTCCCGGCCGCCAGGGGGCCGCCGACTCCGTCCAGCCAGTATACGGGCCGTCCTTTCGGGGGCCCGACCGGGGATTCCGGAGGCGGGAGACGCTGCGCGGGTGAGCGGCACCGCCGCCGTTCGCGGGCGTCCACCGCGTGGAAAGTGATGAGAACGTGACAAGCGCGCCAAAGTCCCTGTACACTGACAAGTGTCCGACGAGGCCAAGTCGTCGGGGTCAGCGGTGCGCTGACGGGAAAGGGAGGAAACGACGATGGCTCAGAACGAGGACCAGATCCTGACGACCGGGGAGGCGGCCGCCCTCTGTGGCGTCTCGAGGTCGACACTCCGGCGGGCGGTGGCCCAGGGCCACCTGCAGGCCTGGCACACCCCGGGAAAGCATCTGCGGTTCACCCGGTCGGCATGCCTGGATTTCGCCCGGTCGCTGGGTCGCGTCGACCTGGTGGGCCAGGCGTACGCCGGGGCCGTCCAGGAGCCGATCGCCCGCTGACCTGAGACCCGGACGTCAGAGGGCGGGGACCGGCGGCGCGAGGCCGGCCGGCCATCAGGTCAGCCAGCCACAGGGCGCCGCGAGGCATGATCCGGCAGTGCGGATCATCGGCCTCACGGGCGGGATCGCCACCGGCAAGTCGACGGTGGCGGCGTTGCTGGCCGGCCGCGGCGCGGCGGTCATCGAGGCCGACCTGATCGCCCGCGAGGTGGTGGAGCCGGGAACGCCCGGCCTGGCGGCGGTGGTCGACGCCTTCGGCGCCCAGGTGCTCACGCCCGCAGGGGGCCTGGATCGCGGGCGGCTGGCGGACATCGTCTTCGCCGACCCGGAGAGCCGCCGCCGGCTGGAGGCGATCACCCACCCCCTGATCCACGCCCGGATCTCGGAGCGGGTCGCCGCCCTGGCGGGCTCCGGGGCGCCGCTCGTCGCCGTCGACGTGCCCCTCCTCTTCGAGGTGGCGCGCCAGTCGGACTTCCCTGACGGCGTGCTGCTCGTCTTCGCGGAGGAGTCCACCCAGCTGCACCGCCTCCGCGAACGGGACGGGGTGGGCGCCGAGGCGGCCCGGCAGCGTATCGCGGCCCAGCTACCGATCGATCGCAAACGCGGGCTCGCCACCTGGGTGATCGACAATGGCGGGAGCCGCGAGGACACCGAGAGGTTGGTCGACCTCTGGTGGCGGGACAACGTCGAGCAGGAGGAACCAGCCGTGCCAGCGCCGACCCGGGTGCCCGCCGGGCGCCCCCATGCCGGTCGGGGGTGACCGGACGGTGACCCAGACCCCGGCGCCCAGCCGGCCCGCCCCCGCCGCCGCTGACGCCCCCCCTGATGCGGACGACGTCGAAGAGCCCGAGAGCGGCGGTGCCGGCGCCTGGTTCCTGCTCGCCCTCGGCGTGATCGGTCTCGGGGTCTCCGCCTACCTGACCACGCTGCACTACGCCGGGGTCGCCGCCATCTGCCCGGGCGCGGGCGGCGTCGTCAACTGCCAGGCGGTCCTCTCCAGCACCTATTCGTCGGTCCCGGGCACGTCGGTCCCGGTGACCGTGCCCGGGATGCTCTGGTTCATCGTCAGCGGCTCCCTGGCCGCGGCATCGCTGCTCGCGGCCCGGCGCGGTGTCGCCGAGCCGACCTGGCTGCGTCCCGTCCACCTCGGCTGGACGGTTGTCGGCCTGCTGGCGGTGCTCTACTTCGTGTTCTGCGAGGTGGTCGAGCTCCACGAGATCTGCGTGTGGTGCACGAGCGTCCACGTGATGGTCTTCCTCAGCCTGCTGGTGGCGGTCGCTCGACTCCAGGTCGGGCGCGTTCCCACCGCGGACGAGACGGAGTGACGCCGCCCAGGCTCGAGACCGGGCCCTGCACACGACCCCTCTGCTTCTGGTGGTTCAATTGATACGAGGTTTGGAATGGCTCGACCATCCCGTCGCCGCCGGCAGGAGCTGACCGCGGGCGGCACCCCCGCAGCGGGGCGCCCGGCCCCGGCCAGGACACCGTCGTCCCCCACCCCCTCCCGCTATCGCACCCAGCGCGTCAAGGTCCCCCGGCCCTGGTGGCAGAGCCCATGGGCGTGGGGCAGCGCCATCACCGTGGTGGTGGTCGCCGTGATCGTCGTCTTCATCGTGGTGGCCAACCGGCCGGCGGCCACCAGCTCCGCCGCGTCGAATGCCAATCAGCCGGTGCCGGCCTCGGTCCTCGCCGCCGTCACCGGGGTCAGCTCCTCGGTCTCGGACACCATCGGGGCCGGCGGGGTGAGCAATCCCCTCGAGCCGGTCTCGGGGTCGCCCTCGGCGCTCACCGGCCCCACCGGTCATCCCGAGCTCTTCTACCTGGGTGCGGAGTACTGCCCCTACTGCGCGGCCGAGCGCTGGAGCGTGGTGATCGCGCTGAGCCGCTTCGGGACCTTCAGCAACCTGGCCGAGACCACCTCGTCGAGCAGCGACGAGTACCCGAACACCCACACGTTCTCCTTCTACGGCGCCAGCTACTCCAGCTCGTACCTGGACTTCGCCTCGCTCGAGACCGCCGACCGCAGTGGCAACGCGCTGCAGACGCCGACAACGGCGCAGCAGACGCTGATCAACACCTATGACACGTCGCCCTACTCCAGCCAGAACGGCGGCATCCCGTTCATGGACCTCGCCAACAGCTTCATCGTCAGCGGCACCGCCGTCCCGCCGGCGAGCCTTCAGGGGATGACCTGGGAGCAGATCGCCGCCACCCTCACCGACACCCAGAGCCCGGTGGCGCAGGCGATCATTGGCAACGCCAACTGGCTGACCGCCGGGATCTGCAAGGTGAACGGAGGCCAGCCGGCCTCGGTGTGCGGAAGCACCGCCATCACCTCACTGGAGAGCCAGCTGGGCTCCTCCTGAGCCGCGCGCCGTCAGCGGACGGCGGGCTCTACGGGGTCGGGGTCGGGCTGGCGGTCGGGGTCGCCGTCGCCGAGGGGCTCGGCGAGGGCGTGGCCGTCGGCGATGCCGAGGCGCTCGGGCTCGTGGTCGGGCTCGGCGTCGGCGTCGGGCTCACGCTCGGCACCGGCTCGGTGGGTGGCAACGGGCAGTTGGAGAGGGCAAACGGCGTGGCGGTCGGGGTCGCGTTGGCGGCCGGGGTCTGCCAGGGGGTGTAGGAGGGGCACGGGGGCGGGGTGGGCTCGGGAGCTCCGTGGCTCGCTCCGGAGAGGAAGACGATCGCCACCGCGAGCGCCCCGACGATGACGGTGGCGACGAAGAGGATCGCGCCCCACTCGCGGCGGAAGACCCGCATCATGGCGTCGCCACCTGCAGCCCGGGGGCCCGGCCCAGCTCACGCGCCAGCCGCACGTTGGTGGTGAGCCAGCCCTCGGGGGTGCCGACGTCGAGCAGCTCGCCCTCGAACTCCAGCCCCCAGACCTCACCGGATTCGAGCAGCTTGGCGATGCCGTCGGTGAGCTGGATCTCCCCGCCCTCCCCGGGTGGGGTCCGGCGCAGCGCGTCGAAGATCTCGGGGGAGAGCACGTAGCGGCCCATGATGGCGAGGTCGGACTGCGCCTCCCCGGGCTTCGGCTTCTCGACCACCGCGGTCACCCGGTGCAGCCGGCCCCGGCGCTCCGCCACGGTGGCGCAGCCGTACCGCGAGATCTCGTCGCCGGGGACCCGCATCAGCGCCAGCACCGGGGTCTGGACCTCGTCCCAGGCGCGGCGGAGCTGGGCCAGGATCGGGGTCGGAGCGTACGAGAGGTCGTCGGGGAGCATGCAGAGGAAGGGATTGTCGCCTACCACGTCGGCGGCGCAGAGTACCGCGTGGCCCAGCCCGAGCGGCTTCTCCTGGAGCACGTAGCAGATCTGAGCCAGCTCCTGGGAGTGGCGGACGGCGGCCAGCTCGGCGCTCTTGCCTCGCCTCTCGAGCACCAGCTCCAGCTCCGGCTGGCGCTCGAAGTGGGCTTGGATCAGCTCCTTGCCGTCGGCGATGACCAGGACCATCTCGGTGGCGCCGGCGGCCATCGCCTCCTCGATCGCCCACTCGATGACTGGACGGTCGACCACGGGAAGCATCTCCTTGGGCAGGACCTTGGTGGCGGGGAGGAAGCGGGTGCCCAGCCCGGCGGCCGGGACCACGCAGTGGCGGATCGTTCCCATCGGCCCGGCATTGTCTCCATTTGGGGCCACCGGCCGCAGCGAAGCGTTCGCCCAGCCGGCCAGCCGGGGGGGCTGGGGAGCCGCGCACGCCTCTCCGAGTACGATCCGAGCCCATGCTGGACGTCCGCACGGAGCTGATCGGAGCGCTCCGCGGCGTCCTCGCCGAGTCGGGGATCGCGGACCAGGTGGAGGCGGCCTTCGACCGCTCGGCCCGGGCCGATTTCGGCGATTTCTCGTCCCCGGCCGCGCTGCGGGCCGCGCGTGTGCTGCGCCGGCGGCCCCTCGACATCGCCGAGGAGCTCCGCTCCCGGCTGGAGGCGCTCCACCTCCCCTTCGTGGCCGGGTGGACGGTGAGCCCCCCCGGCTACGTCAACTGCCGGCTCGACGACCCGACCTGGGCGGCGGCGGTGATCGACCAGGCGCTCGAGCTGGACCTTCGCACCCCCCTGCCGCCTCCGGACGAGCCGGCGGCGGCGGGCCGCACCCTGGTCGAGCACACCGCCACCAACCCCAACAAGGCGGCTCACGTCGGCCACCTCCGCAACGCCTGCATCGGCGACAGCGTGGCCAGGATCCTCCGCCGTCTCGGCAACGAGGTCGAGGTCCAGAACTACATCGACGACACCGGGGTGCAGGTCGCCGACGTGGTGGTGGGCCTGCGCGCCCTGGGCATCGAGCAGGGCCCGGGCGAGCCCTTCGACCAGTACTGCTCGCGTGTCTACGTCGAGGTCGGCCGGCGTTACGAGACCGACCCGGCCCTCCTCGAGGAGCGCCGCCGGACACTCCAGCTCATCGAGGCGGGGGACAACGACACCGCCGCCTTCGTGAAGCAGGTCGCGTCCCGGGTCGTCGACTGCCACCTGGCCACCATGCGCCGCTTCGACATCGGCTACGACCTGCTCACCTGGGAGTCCGACATCATCGCCTATGGCTTCTGGAGCCAGGCCTTCGAGCTGCTGCGTGAGGCCGGGGCGATCGTGTCGGTCACCCAGGGCCGCCACGCCGGCTGCTGGGTGATGCCCTCGGACGGCGACGACGCCGACGAGGAGGACGCCAAGGTCCTGGTCAAGTCCGACGGCGTCGCCACCTACACCGCCAAGGACATCGCCTACCAGCTCTGGAAGTTCGGGCTTCTGGGTCGTGACTTCCGCTACCGGCGCTGGCACGCCGGCGATCCCGGCTCGCCGGCGACGACCACCACCGGGAAGGCCGAGCTCCCCGCGGCCGCCTACGGCCGGGCGTCGCGGGTGATCAACGTCATCGACGCCCGCCAGGCCTATCCCCAGCAGGTGGTCAAGCGGGGCCTGGCCCGCACCGGGCACGAGCGGGAGGCCGAGCAGTCGATCCACCTCGCCTACGAGGTGGTCGCCCTCTCCCCCGCCGCCGCCGAGGCCCTCGGGGTCCCCGTGGAGGATGGCAAGAGCGCATACGCCTTCTCCGGGCGCCGGGGCATCGAGGTCCGCGCCGACGACCTGCGCGACAAGGCCCGGGAGCGGATCGCCGAGAAGGCTGCCGACCCCGCGACGGCAGCGGCGCTCGCGGCCGGGGCGGTGCGCTATTACCTGGAGAAGTTCACCCTCAGCCAGATCATCGCCTTCGACTTCGACGAGGCGCTGCGCACGACCGGGGACACCGGCATCTACCTCATGTACAGCCACGCCCGCGCGGCCGGGATCCTGCGCAAGGTGAAGGCGGAGACGGCCCCGGCAGCGGTCGCGGTGCCCGCGCTGGAGGCGGTGGAGCGGGACCTCCTGCACATGGTGGACGGCTACCGCCACGCCCTCGCCGAGGCGGGCGTGGGGCTGTCACCGTCGACGCTCTGCACCTACGCCTTCGAGCTGGCCTCGACGCTCACCGACTTCTACGAGCACACCGAGGCGATCGTGCGCGAGCAGGACGCGGTGCGGCGCGCCTTCCGCCGGCGGCTGGTCGACGCCACCCGGGCCACCCTCGCCGACTGCCTGTGGTGCCTGGGCATGCCGGCCCCGGAGCGCGTCTAGGGGGAGGCCCCAAGGCAGGCTGGGGTTCGACGCCGGGCGGACCCTCCGCCGCGCCCGGCCCCTGCGGGCGGGCGACCGCGGACGGGGTGGAAGAACGATAATTCGGCAGGTCTGGCGCGCCCCGTTCGTCTAGAGGCCCAGGACACCGCCCTCTCAAGGCGGAGATCGGCGGTTCGAATCCGCCACGGGGTACCAATCTTCGGATCACGCGGGAGGTGGTGGGTCAAGCCCACCCCAGCTGAGATGGGCATGGTGCTTGCTGCTCTTCCGACTCTCGTGCTCGTGGCCACGATCGCCCTGGTCGTGCTCGTGGTGCGCTATCTCGTGAGATGGGGACAGCGCCACTTGTCGTGAAGCGCGGGTAGGTGGCGAGACCGGCGGCGGGGTCAGGGGGCGCCGGAGGGCGGCGCCGCCGCCCTCCAGACGACGACCAGGATGCGGCCCCAGTCGCCCCGGGCTGTCCGCCGCTGCTCCAGCTCGTATCCGAGCGCGCGCAGGCGGGTGCCGTCGGTGAGGATCAATCGCGGGTTGCGGTACCGCCGCTCCACCCGGGCCGGGAAGTCGCCGCCCTCCAGCCAGCCGCGCTCCTCGGCGGCGAGGCGGCGATCCTCCTGGACGGCGCGGATCGGCCCCCCGGCGATGAGCGCCAGGATGCCGAGGCTGACGACCGCCAGCAGGACGGTGAGAAGGGCGGTCACGGCCCGCTCACCGCGGCAGCCGGCTCCGAGGTGACGCCGCGCAGGGGAGATCGGGTGCGCCTCGTGACCGGACGGTGGCAGTCCGCGGGGGGTGGGCGGGTACAATCACGGCGTCCCAGCCCCCTCGCAGGAGCCTGCCCGCATGGCCAACAACCTCAAGGAATCCAAGGGCGTCCTCTCCCAGAAGGAGATCCTGACCGGAGTCCGGTGCCCCGTCTGCCATCAATTGATGCGTCAGAACGAGATCGGCATCGAGATCGCCTTCCGGCACGCCCGGAAGCCGGGCGAGCCCAAGCGCGAGCGCATCGTCAAGCACACCAAGAACTGCAAGGCCGCCTGAGCCGCGCTCAGCTGACGTCGAAGTAGAGGTGTAGCGGCGCCGAGCTCTCGGCATCGGCTCCACCGAAGTACGCCCAGCCCCGCACCGTCGCGGCGGTGGAGAGGGCAACGCGGAAGGTCAGCTCGGAGCCGCTCACACGGGTCACCCCGGTGACCACGCCGCCACTGCCGGAGGCGGTCAGGGTCACGGGGGCGGTCACGCCGGGAAAGGCGACCAGCATGGTCGTGGAGTCCGGGAAGCTCACCGACGCGGTGGGGTCCGCGCCCGACGCGCCGCCCAGGTCGAAGACGATCCGGGTGTAGCCGGTCCCCGCCTCGACGTCGCAGCAGCGGAGGTCCTGGAGCTGCCAGCCCGCCCCCCCGGCGCCGTACGTCTGGGCCGCGACCGCCGCGGTGGGAGCGGCCGTGGGCGCGGAGGTCGCCGACACTGCCGGGCTGACGCTGGGCGCCGTCGAGGCCGAGGGCTGCAGCGAGGCAGCCGGCTGCGACTGCGGGGCAAGGCTGGCGCTGGCGCCGGCGGCCCGTGATGCGGCTCCGGCGCTGGCCAGGCCCCCCGGCGCCGGGGCGCCCGCATGCGACACCAGCAGGCTGACCATCACGACCAGCGCGGCGAGAGCGGCGATCGCGATCCAGACCCGCCGAGGACGGTCGAGGAGACGTCGCGCCTGGTCGGTGAGGCCATCGAGCCGGCCCGACCCGGCGGCGCCGGAGACCCCGGCCACCCCGACTGGGCCGCGCCGATCGCCCCCCAGGCGCCGGGAATGCCGCCCCGGCGGGCGGGGCCCGCGGTCGAGCTCGAGCACCCGTGACGGGCCGGGCGCACGCGGGAGCTCCTCGGCGGTGGTGGGGTGGAAGGGGACCTCGGGCCAGGAGGGGGCTCCGATCGGATCCGGAGCCCAGGCTGCGGGGGCCCCGCCACTCAACCCCGGGCGCCGCTCGGTGCCGGGGGGGTCCATCCGGGCTCGCATCGCGGCGACCACCGGGCCGACGGACTCCGGAGGCGGGGGGCCCGCGTGGACCGGGATGCCCGCGTCGTCCGGACCGGCGCCGCGCTTCAGCGCCACGCGCAGCGCGACCTGGTCGCGAAGGCGCGAGATCAGCGTGGGCCTCACCGCCCGAGGCGGCCGCGCCACGCGCGCGATAAGGGGGTCGACAGGCGGGTCGGGTGTGGCGTCGCGCCGCTCGGGCGTGGGGTCCGCGTCCGGGAATCCGGGCTCGGCCTCATCCGCGTCCCTGTCGAGGGGTCCCGCGGCGAACGCCACGGGGCCGGTCGCGGCCTCGCGGTGGGGGTCGGCGAGAGCGGGCTCGTCGTCGCGGGGCGCCCAGCTCCACGGGTCGTCGTCCTCCTCGAGCCAGGCGGGGGCCGGGGGGGCGGAGGAGGGCGTGCGCCGGGGCGCGTCCGACGCGGGCCAGGCCGGGAACGCCGGCGGCGGCTGAGGAGGCGGCGGCGGCAGGGGCGCCGGCGGCGGCAGGGGCGCCGGCGGCGGCGAGGCGGCTGTCGGCGCGGACCGCGCGCCGCCTCCGGGCGCCGCCTCCCCGGCCAGCGCCGCGGCGCCGAGGCCGGCCGGTGCCGCGACCGCGGCGGGCCCGAGGCGCCAGGTGGAGACGCCCTCGAGGGCGATGCCCCCGATCGGCCAGCCGCCGGGAGAGGAGGGGTCAGGGGCGGGCGTCGGAGGCGCTGCCGGTTTCTCGACCGGCGACGCCGCCGTGGCGATGGCCGAACGACCGTTGAGGTGGATCTCGGCGGTGCTCGAGGGGTCGTCCGCGGAGGACGACAGGAGGCTAGGCCCCAGGGGCGCCAGGGAGTCGGTGAAGGGAAGCGACGGCTGATTGCTGTCCGGCGGCTCCGGGGCATCGCGCCGCGGCGTCCAGGGGAGGCTCTGACCGGTGCCCCCGCCACCCTGCCAGGGAAGCGCCTCCCGGCCCACCGGCCGCGGGGGGCGGTGGAGCCGCGGCGGGAGCGCATCGTCGGGACCCACCAGTCCCAGCTGCTCCATGAAGGCGTGGATGGCGCTGTCCGGCACATGCACCCGGCCCAGCGCGCCGAAGCGGTCCGTCTCCTCGCGGAGGTACTCGAGGCCGGTGCGACAGCGCTCGCATCCCACCAGGTGGGCCTCGACCTCCGCCCGCCGCCCCGCGTCCAGCTCGTCGTCCAGGTAGCTGCTCAGGGCGAGCAGGCTGCACTTCATATGGCGATCTCGCGGTAGACGCCGCTGTACTGGCGCCGGGAGGCGGCCAGCAGCCGGGCGGCGGCCTCCGGGGAGCACTCCAGCGCACGGGCGATCTCCGCGTAGCGCAGCCCGGCGAGGTTGCGCAGCAGGAGCGCCGCGCGGCGTTCGAAGGGGAGGGTCATCAGGGCCCGCTTGACGGTGTTCATCCGGCTGGCGACGTCGCCCCCCCGAAACTCGGTCTCGATGGGAGGCGGGCTGCGGCGCCACAGCCTGGCCGCGCCGCGCGGACGGGGTGGGAAGCGCTCGCCGTTGCGGCAGGCGCGGGTCACGCCGCGGTAGAGGGCGGCGGGACCGTCGACGCGGATGCGAGCGGGTGGGTACTTGGCCGCGTGGAAGATGCCGGCGGCGGCCAGCTCCACGGCGGAGTCGGCGTCGCCGACGAGATGGGCGGCGTAGGTGATGAGTTCGTCGACATGCTCGGAGACAAGTTCCGCGAACTCGCCACTGGTGGCTGGGACGTTAGCTGGAGCGTTGATCATGAGTCCACCCGGAGGGTGGCTGGTGGCGTCCGCGCCAGCATACACGGCTGTGGTACTGCGGTCAAGGCAACCGACCCCGATGGGGCGTCGCTCAGGCCGCCGGCGGCGTCGCGGGGACGTGGGTATCGGTCGGTATCGTCAGCAACTCACCGCCCCGGACCAGGGTGGGGGGGATGAGCCCGGCGGCGGCCCAGGCGGCGGCCGGCATGCCGATGTCCGCCAGCGTGATCTCGCCGGCGTGATCGCGGCCCACCGGGGTCCACAGCCCCGCCTTCATGGCCGTCAGGGTGCAGGTCCGGAGCGCCCGCACGGTCGGTGTTCCGGCCGTGCCGGTGCTGCCGTCGAGGCCGCTGGGGAGGTCGACGGCGAAGGTGCGGCCGGCGGGCATGCGCGCGATCGCCGCCGCCTGGGCCGGCCTCGGGTCACCCCGCAGGCCGCTCCCCAGGAGGGCGTCGACGACCAGCTCCGCCCTGTCGATGAGCGGCTCGGGGACGTGCCCGTCGGGCGTGACCGCGACGGCGGCACCGAGGGCGCGGAGCGCGCCCAGATGGGCCGATACCGGATCGCCGAGACGCTCGGGGGCGGCGACCAGCGCGATCGTGACCGGGAACCCCCAGGTGAGCAGATGGCGCGCCGCCACCAGTCCGTCCCCACCGTTGTTGCCATGCCCGGCAATAACAAGGATGGGGGTGGGCCGGCCCTCGACCGCGCGGAACAGCCAGCGGGCGACCTGCCACCCGGCGATCTCCATCAGCTGGAGGACGCTGATGCCCTGGGCGCCGGCGGCGTGGTCGAGCGCCGACTGCTGGTCGGAGGTGAGGCTCCCGTAGGCGCGCCGCGGGTCCTCGCCGGCGCCGCTCATCGCAGCTCCAGGGTGACCGCGGCGCCGACCCGGATCCCGGTCCGCTCTGCCGCCGAGGATTCCCGGGCGGCCAGCTCGAGATGCCCCGCACTGTTCCAGAGCACGGCCAGCCCGGTCTCGATGTCGGCGTAGGTCCGCACCAGCCGGCTCGTCTCCCCGCCCGGCCAGCCCAGCGCCACGACCTGGCGGTCGCCGAGGTCGGTGGGACGCACGCCGGTGACGCAGTTGCCGAAGTGATCGACGGACACCACCAGAGAGCGCAGCCGGTCGCCGTCTCTGACCGGCACCAGCTCCTCGCGGAGGCGGGGCGCGGCCACGCCCTGGCCGCAGCCCTCGAGTGGGCTGCCAGCGGCCAGGCGGGCGGCGACAGGGGCGAAGAGATCGCGGCCGTGGAAGGTCGCCGAGGCACCGTCGGGGATGGGAAGGCGCACCGCCCGGCGGTCGCGAGCCTCGGTCCAGAGGTAGGAGACCAGGCCGGTGTCGGGCCCCACGCAGCTGACCCCGTCGCAGGCGACCGCCACCGCCTCGCGGTCCCCGCCCACCCCGGGATCGACCACCGCGCAGAGCACGCTGCCCGGGCCGAAGGCGCGCGCCAGGACCTTGCAGCGGTAGGCGGCGGTGAGGACGTCGCCGGGGGGGATCAGGTGGGTGCCGTCGACGCAGCGCAGCCCGGGCGAGGTGGACCACGCCGCCGCCCAGAGCTGTGCGGCGTAGCCATCCTCGAGCCCGTAGTCGGTCACGAAGACGAGCGTTCCGGACACCCGGCCCGCAACGTTACCAGCGCGGGACGCGCCCGCCCACCGGCTGGCGGACAGCGAAAGGGGCGGCCAGGCACCCGGCCCGGCCGCCCCTTCACCGTGGGACGTTGCGTCGCTGCCGACTAATACGACGGTACTGATCGATCCTCCGCTCGGGGCGAAAGCCTGCGGCTGTCGCCCCTCACTCCGTCACGATCAGTAGTCGGGCATCGGCGGCGGCGCCTGACCCTTGTTCTTCTCGGGAATGTCGGTGACCAGGGCCTCGGTGGTCAGCAGCAGTCCGGCGATCGATGCGGCGTTCTGCACCGCGGACCGGGTGACCTTGGTGGGGTCGATGATCCCGGCGGTGACCATGGTCACGTACTCGCCGGTGGCCGCGTCCAGTCCCTGGCCCTTGGGCAGGCCCTTGACCTTCTCGACCACGACCGAGCCCTCCAGCCCGGCGTTGACGGCGATCTGGCGGAGCGGCTCCTCCAGGGCACGGCGGAGGATGTTGACCCCGGCCAGCTCATCGCCCTCGACCTTCACGGTGTCGAGCGCCGCGATCGAGTTGAGGAGGACCACGCCACCTCCGGGGACGATCCCCTCCTCCACCGCTGCGCGGGTGGCGGACACGGCGTCCTCCATCCGGTGCTTCTTCTCCTTGAGCTCGGTCTCGGTGGCGGCGCCGACCTTGATGACGGCCACCCCACCGGAGAGCTTGGCCAGACGCTCCTGGAGCTTCTCCTTGTCCCAGTCGGAGGTGGACTTGTCGATCTCCGCCTTGATCTGCTCGATCCGCCCCTTGATGGCGTCCTGGCTGCCCGCGCCCTCGACGATGGTGGTGTCGTCCTTGGTGATGGTGACCCGCCGGGCGCGGCCCAGCTGGTTGAGGGTGGCGGAGTCGAGCTTGAGACCGATCTCCTCGCTGACCACGGTGCCATCGGTGAGGATGGCGATGTCCTGGAGCATGGCCTTGCGCCGGTCACCGAAGCCAGGGGCTTTCACGGCCACCGCGTTGAAGGTGCCGCGCAGCTTGTTGACGATGACCGTGGCGAGCGCCTCGCCCTCGACGTCCTCGGCGATGATGAGCAGCGGCTTGCTCATCTGGACGACCTTCTCGAGCAGGGGCAGGAGGTCGGCGACGGCCGAGATCTTGCGGTCGGTGATGAGGATGTAGGGCTCCTCGAGCACCGCCTCCATCCGCTGGGCGTTGGTGACCATGTAGGCCGAGATGTAGCCCTTGTCGAACTGCATCCCCTCGACCAGCTCCAGCTCGGTCTCCAGGCCCTTGGACTCCTCGACGGTGATGACCCCGTCCTTGCCCACCTTCTCCATGGCGTTGGCGACGGTCTCGCCGACGGCCGGATCGGCCGCGGAGATCGAGGCCACCTGGGCGATCTTCTCGCGCTCGGTGACCGGGATCGACTGGGCCTTGATGGCCTCGACCACGGCGGCGACGGCCTTGTCGATGCCCCGCTTGAGGAGGATGGGGTTGGCGCCCGTGCCGACCTGGCGCAGGCCGGCCTCGATGAGGGCCTGGGCCAGCACCGTCGCCGTGGTGGTGCCGTCCCCGGCGATATCGTTGGTCTTGGAGGCGACCTCCTTGACCAGCTGGGCGCCCATGTTCGCGAAGGGCTCCTCCAGCTCGATCTCCTTGGCGATGGTCACCCCATCGTTGGTGATCGTCGGGGAGCCGAACTTCTTGTCGAGGACGACATTGCGACCCTTGGGGCCGAGGGTGATCCGCACCGCATCGGCGACGGCATCGACGCCCCGCTTCAGAGCGGTACGGGCGTCGACGTCATAGAGCAGCTGTTTGGCCATGGACCTCCTCCACCGCCTGCCCGGTGGGCAGGGCTCCTGCAACGCACGGGATGAAGCGTCGGCGGCTATCTTAGCACTCGGGGTAGGCGAGTGCTAGCGGCCCCGACCGTCGAGTGCCAGCGCGGGCAGCTGGGCCGGTTTGCGCGGCCCGGGGCGCCTGGAGCGCATATCATCGCGGCATGCCGGCCAAGCGTCCGCTGATCCGTCGCGCCGCGACGCTGGCTGGCCTGGGTGGAGCCGTGGCGCTCTCGGTGAGGTATCTCTCCCGCCCCCTCCCCGATACCGAGCGCCAGCTCATCGACTGGGAGGGGGTCCGGAGCACCGCGCGGGCCAGGTCGGGGCAGCGGGACCCCCTGCCGCCCGGGAGGGCGGCGCGGCTCGCGGCCCACTACGACGCCATCGCCGCCGAGCTGGTGCCGCTGCTCGCCGAGGTGTGCGGCGCCCCGCCGGCATCCATCCCCCGGCTGACCGTCCTCGACCGGTACGGCTTCATCGACGCCAACCTGCTGATCGTGCGCCGCCTCCTCGACCCCGTCGAGGCGCTCCAGGGGGCGATGCCGGAGACCGCGCTCACCGCCTTCGGCCGGAGGCTCACCAGCCGCTATGTCGGCGAGGTCTTCGGCTTCATGTCGCAACGGGTGCTGGGCCAGTACGACCCGGTGCTGATGCTCCCCGGCTCCGCCCTCACGCCCCGCTCCCCCGGAGCCGCGGAGGGAGGCGTGGGCCCGCGGGCCGCCCTCTACCTGGTCGAGCCCAACGTCGAGCTGCTCCAGCGCGGCCAGGATGCCCCCGCCGAGCCGCTCCGCCGCTGGCTGATCCTCCACGAGGCGACCCACGCCTGGCAGTTCGAGTCCCACCCCTGGCTCGGCCCGCACATCGGCAGCCTGATGCAGGAGCTGCTCGGAGCCGGGCTGGCCGCGGCGGGCGGCACCCGGCAGGGTCTGAGCGCCGAGGCCCTGCGCAAGATGGGGAGCGGGGTCAGCGGCCAGCTCCGCGGGATCAGCCGGCTCCAGGCGATCATGAGCGTGCTGGAGGGCTACAGCAACCTGGTGATGCACCGGGTGGGGCGGGCCCACATCGCCGACTTCGACGAGCTCGAGGCGGCGTTCCAGCGGCGCCAGGAGCAGCGGAGCCTGCTCGAGCGCCTGATCCTCGCGCTCACCGGCATCTCGCTCAAGCTCCGCCAGTACGAGCTGGGCGAGCGCTTCGCCGAGGCGCTCATCGCCGAGGGGGGCTACCCGCTCCTCAATCGCGTCTGGGAGGGCCAGGAGATGATGCCGAGCATGGCCGAGGTGCGCGCCCCCGCCCGATGGATCGAGCGAATCCGGCAGAGCGCCTGACCACGGCCGCGCCGGCTCGATTGACAGCGTCCGGGCGCGGCGGAGAGTCTCCCCACGTGGCCGTCCCTGCCGACGAAACCGCCCGGTACGACCTGGTGCACGTCCGGCCACGCCCGTGGCAGGACGGCCAACCGCGCACGGCCTCCCTGCTCCAGCTGGACTTCGACTTCGCCGGGTCCGCGCTGCCCCTCGACGAGGCCCGCGCCCAGCGCCGGGCCCATGACCGGCACGGAATCACCACCCTGATCGTCCCCGCGCGCTATCGGACCGCCGAGGTCACGCTGGCCGACGCCACCCGCGCGGCGTGGGCAGCGGCGCGCGCGGCGGGCCCGGGGCCTCGACCGGAGCCACCGCGCTTCCACGCCGACCACCCGATGTTCTTCACCTTCCTGGTTCCGGCGGCGGAGCCGGAGGCGGCGGCGGCCGGCTCCGGCCCCGGGCTGCTCGTCAGCGTCGACAAGTGCGACGGTCACATCTGGAGCGACGAGGAGATGGGCGAGTTCTTCGCCCTGGTCGGCCCGCGCTGAGATGAGCGCCGACGCGCCGTCCCCTCGCGGCCGCCCGCCCCTGCGCGTTCTCTGCGCCCCCAACGCCTTCCGGGGAAGCCTCGGTGCCGGGGCGGCGGCGGCGGCGCTGGCGGCCGGTGCGCGCGACGCCGGGGCGGAGGCGCGAGCGGTGCCCATGGCCGACGGCGGCGACGGCACCCTCGACGTCCTCGTCGCCGCCTCGCCGTCCGCCCGGGTCGAGGGGCATCGCGTCTGCGGTCCTCTGAGCGGACGGCTGGTGGCGCGGCTCGGCTGGATCGACGCCACGACCGCGGTCGTCGAGCTGGCCGAGGCCTCCGGGCTGCGCCGCGTGCGCGGCCGGCTCGATCCCCTCCGGGCCACCTCCCGCGGCGCCGGCGAGCTGATCATCCGCGCCCTCGACGGCGGCGCCCGCCGGATCGTCGTGGGGCTGGGCGGCTCCGCCTGCACCGACGGCGGAGGGGGGCTGCTCACGGCGCTGGGGGCGAGGCTGCTCGATGCCCACGGCCGCCCTCTCCGCCCCGGTGGCGGAGCTCTCGCCGAGCTGGACCGTGCCGAGCTGGGCGGCCTGGACCCGCGCCTCCACCGCTGCCGTGTCGAGGTCGCCGTCGACGTGGACAGCCCCCTGCTCGGAGAGCGCGGGGCGGCGGCCACCTTCGGCCCCCAGAAGGGGGCGACCGCCGCCGAGGTGGCGCGGCTCACCGCCGGGCTCCAGCGCCTCGCCGACGTGCTCGAGCGTGACGCCGGCGTCCCACCGCAGCTGCGCGACCTGGCCGGGGCCGGAGCGGCGGGCGGCAGCGGCTACGGGCTGGCCGCGGCCGGCGCGACGCTGCTCGCCGGAGCCTCGCTGGTCGCCGACGTCGTGCGCCTCGACGCGGCCATCTCGGGGTCCGACCTCGTCGTCACCGGCGAGGGTCGCCTGGACCGCCAGACCACCGCCGGCAAGGCCCCGATGGAGGTCGCGCTGCGCGCGGCCCGCCGGAGGGTCGGCTGCGTCGCGGTCGCCGGGGAGGTGACTCTCATCCCCGCCGTCTTCCTCCGCGCCATCTCGCTGGCGGAGCTGGCCCGGCCTGGCGAGGATCCGCGCCGGGTGCCCCGGCGGCTGCTGCGCCGGGCCGGGACGCGGATCGTCCGCGAGGCCGCCGCCCCCGGCTGAGGCGGCGGGGCGCCGCCCCCGAACGTCACCAGATCGGGCGCAGCCACTCCGTGTACTTGGGGTTGGCGCCGGTGACGATCTGGTTGAAGATGCCCTGGACGCGCAGCGTCAGCGGCCCGGGCTCGCCATCGCCGACGCGGCGGCGATCAACCTCGGTCACGGGAGCGACCTGAGCGCCGGTCCCGCACATGAAGATCTCGTCGGCGATGTACAGCTCGCTCCGCCCGATGGAGCGCTCGACGACGTCCAGTCCCATCTCCTCGCGGAAGAGGTGGATGATCCCCCGGCGGGTGATCCCCTCCAGGATGTTGTCCGCCGGCGCCGGGGTTGAGATGACCCCGTCGCGGATGAGGAAGATGTTCTCCCCGCTGCCCTCGCAGACGTTTCCGGCCGCGGTCAGCATCACCGCCTCGTCGAAGCCGGCCTGGAGCGCCTCGGACTTGGCGAGCGCGCTGTTGATGTAGATGCCGGTGCACTTGGTGCGGGGCGGAGCCATGCTGTCGTCGATGCGCCGCCACGACGAGACCATGCAGCGCATCCCGCCGGTGGGCACGTAGTCGCCCATGGGCGCGGTGGCGATGGCGAAGCTGTCCGGCATGTCGTGGAGGCGGAAGCCGATGGTCTCGGCCGACTTGAAGATCAGCGGCCGGATGTAGGTCGTCTCCCGGCTCTCGTTGCGGCGGAGCAGCTCGTGGGTGATGGCACAGAGCTCGTCGACGGAGTGGGGGACCCGCATCTGCAGCGCCCGGGCGTTCTGGTGGAGGCGCCGGAAGTGCTCCGGGAACCAGAGGCCGTAGAGCTGGCGCCGCTCCTCGCTCCAGTAGGCGCGGATGCCCTCGAAGCAGCCGGTCCCGTAGTTGAGCCCCTGGGTGAGCAGCCCGATCCGGGCGTCCCGGTAGCGGCGGAACTCCCCGTCGAAGTAGACCCAGGAATCGTCGAGGCGGGCGGCCGCCTCGGCGGCGGCGGAGGCGGTCTGGGTCATGGCGGGCAGGTTACACCCGACACCGAGGACCGCGGCTGAGCCCGCGACGCCGGGCCGCGTCCGCCGCGCCGCGAGCGCCGGTCAGCGGGCCAGACGGGGGAGGAGGGCGGCCGCGGCGAGCACCCCCGCCACCACCGCCACCGCCAGCACCCCGAGGTCGAAGCCGAGCGCGGTGGGAATGCCGAGCAGCATCCCGCGCAGGGCGTCCACCTCGTAGCTCATCGGATTGGCGGCACTCAGCCCCTGCAGCCAGCCCGGCATCACCTTCACCGGGTAGAGGGCGTTGGAGGCGAAGAACAGCGGCATGGTGATGGCCTGGCCGACGCCCATCAAGCGCTCCCGGTGGAGAACGATCCCGGCGATGGTCATCGAGAGACAGGAGAAGAAGGCGGCGCCCAGCACCACCGCGGCGGCGACGCCGAGGAGATGGAGCGGATTCCAGTCGAAGTGGATCCCGAGGATCGCCGAGAG
>Ga0326727_10006518_pt1 | contig 31929 bp, 33 predicted proteins | sample MB2enrmetagenome_FD_207643 | JGI IMG/M metagenome (GOLD analysis project Ga0326727, IMG submission 207643) | Lab enriched peat soil microbial communities from McLean, Ithaca, NY, United States - MB29MY | ecosystem: Environmental > Terrestrial > Soil > Wetlands > Peat | place: USA: New York...
GGTCCCCGAAACCGTCTACATGATGTTCCAGATGACCTTCGCGATCATTACGCCGGCGCTGATCTGCGGCGCCTTCGCCGATCGCATGAAGTTCTCCGCACTGTGCATCTTCATGACGCTGTGGTCGCTGTTCATCTATTCGCCGATCGCCCACTGGGTATGGGCGCCGACCGGCTGGGCCGGCCTCAATGGCCAGCTTGATTTCGCGGGCGGCACTGTGGTGCACATCAACGCCGGCATCGCTGGCCTGGTCACCGCGCTGGTGCTCGGCAAGCGCGTCGGCCTGGGTCACGAAAACATGGCGCCATACAATGTCGGCTATGCTGTCATCGGCGCCTCGCTGCTTTGGGTGGGCTGGTTCGGGTTCAACGCCGGCTCCGCGGTGGGCTCGAACGGTCGTGCCGGTATGGCAATGACAGTGACGCAGATCGCCACTGCCGCCGCAGCACTCGGTTGGATGTTCACCGAGTGGATGACGAAGGGCAAACCGTCGGTGCTCGGCATCGTCTCCGGCGCGGTCGCCGGGCTGGTGGCGATCACCCCGGCCTCGGGCTTCGTGTTGCCGGGTGCGTCGATCATCATCGGCATCGCCGCCGGCGTGATCTGCTTCTTCGCGGCGACCAGCGTGAAGCACATGTTCGGCTACGACGACGCGCTGGACTGTTTCGGCGTCCACTGTGTCGGCGGCATCGTCGGCGCGTTGCTGACCGGTGTGTTCTCCTACGGACCATTGTCGGCGACCGACGCCAGTCCGGACGGCAGCCCGGGCAGCCTGCACCAGTTGTTCATCCAGTGCGAAGGCGTTCTCGCGACGCTGGTCTATAGCGGCATCGGCACCGTCATCCTGCTCTATATCACCAAGGCCCTGGTAGGGTTGCGCGTGAACGAGGAGGAGGAGCGCGAGGGTCTCGACCTGGTGCTGCACGGCGAACAGATTTTCTGATTGCTTCCACACGACTGGGGGGATGCTTCGGCGTCCCCCCCTTTTTTTGCCTACCGACATATAAGGAATTTTATGTCGGCCTGAGACCAGGAAGCGTCGATCGCAACGCGAACCTTATGCCCGCCTTGCTCATGCGCGAGGCGCTTCGGCGGCAGGCAGACCGTACGACGATGCAGCAGAGAAGAAGGAACCAATGCCCATGCGATACGATACCGCACGAACTGTATCCCGCCGGGCCAGCCCGTGGCTTGCCGCGATTGCCGCCGCACCGGTTGCGGTTGCCAGTACTTTCACCGCCGCAATGGCCCAGACCGCGCCTGCCTCGCCACCCGCCCCGGCGGTCGCCGCACCCGCGGCACCAGCTGCTGCGCCTGCTGCGCCGCCACCGGGTCTTTGGATCGACGGCGTCCATCTTTCGGCGCAGGTCGATGCCGGCATCATTGCCAACCCGTTTCGGCCTAGGACCGGCGAGAACTTCGGCCAGTTGTTCACCGATCACGCCAACCAGGTGCAACTTAACCAGTTGTTGCTGACGGCCAACAAGCCGCTCGACCCGAAAGACTCCGGCTACCAATGGGGGTTCAAGGTCCAGGGTATGTATGGGTCGGATGCCCGCTACACCCAGTTCCTGGGTGAGCTGAACCAGGTCGATCCAAGCCAGCGCTATCAGCTCGACGTCGTCGAATTCAACGCGCTGTTTCACACGCCCTGGCTGAGCGACGGCGGCATCGACTGGAAGATCGGCCAATATCCAACGCCGCTCGGCTATGAGGTGATCGATCCATCGTTGAATCCGTTCTACTCACACTCCTACATCTTCCAGTTCGGTCTGCCGTTCAAACACACCGGTGCGCTGGCAACCTGGCACGCGAGCGACCTTGTCGACCTGTATGGCGGGGCCGACACCGGCACCAACACGACGTTCGGCCCGCTGGGCGAAGACAACGGCGCGATCGGCGGTATCGGTGGCTTCGGTCTGAACATGATGGGCGGCAACCTGACCGTCCTTGCGCTCAGCCATTTCGGGCCGGAGGATTCAACGCGGCTGCTGTCGCCGCTGGGCATCAACGCCAACGGCCAGTGGCGCTACTACAATGACGCCGTCGTCACATGGAAGGCAACCGATGCGCTAACTTTGGTGACCGAGTTCAACTGGGTGCGTGACGACTATGGCTTTGCCGGCAAGGCAGTGAACGGGTTCGGTGGCGCCGAATACGGATCCTACACCCTGAACGACAACTGGGCGTTGAACGCGCGTGCCGAGGTCTGGCGTGACGACAACAACTTCTTCGTCGCTTCGTTCTCCGGCAACAACGACTATATCCGGGTCCAGCAAGGCCTGCCGGCGCTGTCCGCCGTGAACGGCGCGCCTGGGACGAGCACCACCTATGGTGCGTTGACGCTCGGCGTGACCTACAAGCCAGACCTGCCGCCGTGGATCACCGGGGTGCTGATCAGGCCGGAAATCCGTTGGGATCATGCGTTCACCAACAACCGGCCCTTCAATAACAATCCGCCGTTGAACACCGACGGAACGAACAACTCTTTCACGTTCGGAGCTGACATCGTCGTAACGTTCTGATACCGGAAGGTGGCCAGTGGGCACGCGCGCCTGGCCACCTCCGCGGCCCACGGCTCGAAGTCTCCGATGGCTACCCGGGCTTTCGCCCAGTAAACAAATACCAGCGGTGAAAGAACCCAATCCCGCCCTCCGTCACCGACAACCCCATCCCGGCGTGCTCGCCCACCCGCGCAAGCCGGTCCACGATCGTGCGCAGCGGCGCGACGCGTTGCGGATCATCCACAATGGCCGCCCATTCATCGAATTGCCGCTTTTGGTCCCAAGTGGTCTCCGTCTCGATCACGAAACCAACGCCCGCGATCAATGCGGCAAGCTCTGACGCCGGCAGCATGCGGACATGCGACGGGTCGCGCAGCACTTCGATCGCGTTCTGCAGCTGCGACTCGCCGGCGTCCTCCGAACTGACAACATCGGCGAGCACCAACTTCCCCGCCGGCTTCAGCACCCGAAACATCTCCGCCAGCACAAGCGCGGGCGCCTCGAAATGATGCACCGAGAGCCGGGTCACGACGCCGTCGAAACTGTTGTCGGGGAACGGCAGCGCGGTGGCGCTGCCCTGTTCGAAGCGCACATTGGTCAAGCCCGCCTTCGCACAGCGCATCCGCGCCTGCGTCAGCATTTCCGGGGTCAGATCGAATGCGACGACTGCGCCGGCCTTCGCCGCGATGCCGGCGGTAACGATCCCCGGTCCGCACGCCACATCGAGAATCGTGCTCTCCGCCCCCGCCGCCACCGCACCGACAAATCGCGCCGTCAATTCCGCGGCGGTGATCGCCGGCGAGGCAGCGAAGTTCCTCGCCTGACGGGTGAACTCGTTCTGCGTACGTTGCAGATGATCCATCCGATGCGTCCCTTGGCTACAGTGTGAGCCCGCCATCCACGGTGATCGTCTGTCCGGTCACCATCGCCGCGCCGAAGCCGAGGAACACGATCACCTCGGCCAGATCCTCCGGCTGGCAACGTCGCTTCAGCAGCGCCCGCTCGATCGACTGCTGGCGTTCCTCATTCGTCCATTCCACCATCCAGGAGCTGTCCACCGCGCCAGGCGCAATCGCGTTCACCCGCACCTCCGGCGCCAGCGCACGCGCCAGGTTCTGCGTCAGGCTGACCACGCCCGCTTTGGTCGCGCCATACGCCAGGCTTGACCCCGCCCGCCCCAGCCCGGCGATCGAGGCGGTGTTGACGATTGCGCCATGCGCCGCCTTCAACGCCGGTGCCGCGGCCTTGGCGCAGCGGAACACGCCGATCAGATTGGTCTGGATCAGCAACGACCAAAGATCTTCCGTGATCAGATCGAGTTCCGCCGGGGCGATGCGACGGCGCGTGCCCGGCGTGCCGGCGTTGTTCACCAGCAGGTCGAGCCGGCCGAGATCCTTGATCGCCGTCAGCACCATGCGTTCGGCCTCGACGGCGTCGCCCACGCTGCCCGGCGCGCCGATCGCCTTGCCGCCAGCGTCGATCAATTTGTCGACCGCCTCCGGCCCGCGCGGATCGTCGGCCAGATGGTTCACCGCCACCGTGGCGCCGAAGCCCGCCAGCATCTTCGCCGTGGCGAAACCGATGCCCGACGCGCCGCCCGTCACCAGCGCGGTTTTGCCCTTCAGGTCGTAGCTGATCATGTGCCCTCCATCGGTCCGATCTTGCGCAACGCCTGCTTCAGCGCCAACAGCTTGCGATCACGCTCCCGGAACAATTTCTCCGGACTGCGGTCACCCCAGTCGAAATAGCCCTTTCCCGCCATCACCCCGGTGCGGCCCTGCGCGATCAGCCTGTCCAGCGTTTCGCTGTGACCACGAGGCTCGGGCGGCGTGTAGCTGCGGTTCTTCTGGCCTTGCTGCATCAGCAGCAGCCCGGTGAAGTCGGCCTTCGCCATGATGCCCAGGATCGGCATGCGCAGCGCGAGGCCATGCAGCACCGAATCGTCGATGTCCTTCGGGGTCACCAGGCCTTCGTCGAGCAGCCGATACACCTCCAGTTGCATCGCCGCCTGCAACCGATTGGCGACGTAGCCTTGCACCATCTGCTTGAACACCACCGGCACCTTGCCCATCGCGCGCACCATCTCGCGCATCGTTGCGACGACCGCCGGATCGGTTTTCCGCCCGGGGCAGAGATCGACCAGGTCGCACAGGTAGGGCGGCGTGTACCAATGCGCGATGACGGTGCGAGCCTGCAACGAATCCGGCACCAGCGGGAAGATATCGAGGTTGCTGGTGTTGCTGGCCAGGATCGCGTTCGGTTCCATCAGCCGCTCGAGCTGCCGGTACACCGTGCGCTTCGCGTCGGGTTGTTCCACGATCGCCTCGATCACCACCGCGGCACCCTTGACCGTCTGTTCCAACGACGGCACGCAGCGCACCGCCTGCGACAGTCGCTGCCGATCCCAGGATGCGTCGACCTCGCCGGCCTCGGTCAGTGTCGCCAGCGCGGTGGCCATCAGGTTGGGCGCCCGCTCCAGGGTTTCGCTGTTAAGGTCGGTCAGCCGCACCTGATGCCCTCCCAGGGCGAACACCAGGGCCAGCGCGTGGCCCATCAGGCCCGCGCCAACGACCGCGATTTCTGTCATGTGGCCTCCTTCGAAGGTCCCATGGCCTCGACGAATTCGCTCGGGCAGGTACCGAAACGATCCCCCAGGCCGTCATAATGCGCGACCATCCGCGCACGCCAGTCACGCATCGCGCTCATGCCCGGCAGCATTTCACGCGGGCTTCCGACGCGCGCCCACTGGAACACCGAGAAGATAACATAATCCACATAGGCCGGGGCGTCGCCCGCGAGGAAGCGCTGCTCTGCCAGGGTGCGTTCCAGCGGCGCGCAGAGCAGCAGGAAATCCGGCAACGTCGTTTCCCGATCGGCGCAATATTGTTCCAGTGTCGTACCGAGAGCCGCCTCACGCGAGCCGCGGAAATATGCCCGGTCGTCCGGGTCGATGCACCGGATGAAGTCGGCATAGATCTGCTGGCGCAGTGCGCGGCCCAGCACGGTATCGGACCAGATGTTCACCAGCCGCGTCGCGCCACGCCCGATGGCGCCGCCGAACAGGGACGGACGGTCGGTAAACCAATCCTCCAGATGGCAGGCGATTGCCCAACTGTCGAACACGACCTTGCCGTCATGTTCGATGATCGGCACAAGATCCTGTCCGCTGAGTGCACGGATGCGGCCCACGTCGCCAAAGCGCGTTTCGATCACATCCGGATCGATACCCTTGTGTGCCAGTGCGTAACGAATGCGCCAGGAGAACGGACTGATCCGCAGCCCGTTCAGCCCGACCCGTTCATGGAAGACCAGAGCCATCTTGCTTCTCCTGGCGCCGCGCGGTGGTCATCAGTCCTGCTGGTAGCCATACACCTCCGGCAAAATAAAGATTGCCGCCAGCAGCCCGATCAGCGGGAATATAGCGGTGAACAACGTCGCGTTGGCCTGGCCGATCGCCGCGAACAGGACGGGAAAAAGGAAGATCGCCAGGAACGATGGCAGCTTGACGAAGATGTAGGCAAACCCGCTGGCGGTGCCGCGGTATTCCGGCCGCGCCACCATCGACGGGATCGTCATGACGTTCTCGGCATCCCAGTAATGGCCCCACAGCATCAACGCGGCGGCGAACGGCAGGACCTCCACGTGGCCGCTGTAAAGTGCCGCCGCGGCGATCAATAGCGCGACAAGCACCATGCCGAAGCCGGCGATGCTCAGGCCACGCTGGCCGATCTTCGGCGTGATCAGCGGGCCGACCCAGCCGGAGATCGCCGCGATGATATACAGCAGCAGCGTGACGAGATCGGTGCCAAGCACGCCTGATACGCCCACCATCACGAACAGCACCGGGATGTAAAAGGCGAATGTCGAGAACTCGCTGCTCTGCGCGAAGCAGGCGATCCAGCCGAACAACGTCGCACGCCAGCGGATCGGGTCGCTTCTGATATCCGCCAGGAAGGCTCCCGGATTAGGCTTCGGCATCGGAACGTCTTCGTTCGGCAGGAAATCCAGCGGATCGTTGTACATCTGCGCCGTGACGTGCTTTGCCTCTTGGAAGCGGCCGCGACGGATCAGCCAGATCGCCGTCTCGGGCAGGTTATAGCGCATCACGAAGATGATCGCGGCCGGCACCGCGCCCAGCCCTAGTGTGACGCGCCAAAGAATGTCATGCGGCATTTCCAGCACCAGGAACACCGCGATGATGGCGAGCGCGATCACCTCGCCGACGGCGAACATGAACTGCCAGCGGTTGCCCATCACCTCGCGTTTGCCGGCGGGCAGATACTCCATGATGTAGGTGTATCCATTGGAGATATCGCTGCCGAGGGGAATGCCGAGGATCAGCCGCACCACCACCAACCAGAACATATCCGGCACGAACGCCTGGGCGAGTGCGAACACCACGAACATTGCCATGGTAGACAGGAAGATCGCACGCCGGCCGATCTTGTCGGACAACCAGCCACCCAGTATCGCACCGATCACCGCGCCGCCTTGGGTCCCGGCCGCGGCCAGACCGAGCATCGCGGGCGATGGATGAAAGATCTCGCGGATGAAGATCAATACGAAGGCGATCGAATAGAGGTCCCACGCCTCGATCAGGATGGAGGCGATCATCAACCAGCCGACCCTTTGGCCTTGCGGGCTGTAGTTGGACAACAGATGGCTCACGGCGCGGTCCATGACCGCTTTCTGCGCCTGCGTGACCATGGGCTGCGCTCCTCCCCAGAGCCGCCGGCTCGATGGTGGCCGGCTCAATCCCACCCTAGTGCGGGAATGTCGGCCGCGGCAATCCGACGGGTCGCACTGGCCGGCGTCGGCGACAGGCCGCTTGAGCATGTCGCGGGATCGGCGGCACAATCAGCCGATCAAACCGGAGCAACGACGATGACACGAGTTATCCTCGCCGCGATAGCGGCATCACTCATTGCGGGCGCATCGCAGGCGCAGACAAGGATTGATTCGATCAACACCAATTTTCGCTGGCTCGGCCCGGACGACAAGATCGTCGTCGAGCGCTACGACGATCCCAAGGTGCAGAACGTGTCGTGCTACATGTCGCGGGCGGAAACCGGTGGGATCAAAGGCGGCATCGGCATCGCCGAAGACCCGAGCCGCTTTTCCATCGCCTGCCGTGCGGTCGGCCCGGTCGGCATGCCGCCCAGCCTGCCGCGGACGGAGGTGATCGGCTTCGCGTCAGCGTCGTTGTTCTTCAAGAGCTTCCAGATCCACCGGGCGCTGGACCCGGAAAAACACGTGCTTGTCTATACAGTGGTCAGCACGAAGCTGATCAATGGGTCGCCATTCAACAGCATCAGCGTGGTGCCGCTCGACGTCCATTAGCGGCATCATTCAACCGAGCTGATCCGCCGCTCGCAATCCGCCGCCGCCAATCGTTCCGGCTGCAACGCGGTGCCAAGCCCTGGTTTCGAAGACGGATAGACATAGCCGCCCCGGATGTCGGGCAGATCGGTCATCACCTCCCGGTACCAGCCATGGGTGAACGCGCGCACCGTTTCCTGCACCAACGTGTTCGGACAATTCAGTGACAAATGCACCGAGGCTGTCAGCACCACCGGCCCGGTGCAGTCATGCGGTGCAACCGGCCGTCCCCACGCCTCGGCCAGGGTCGCGATCTTCTTCGCTTCGCCGATGCCGCCGCACCAGGACAGGTCCAGCATCACCACGTCAACCGCATCTGCCTGCAGGAACTCCCGAAACCCCCGCCGCGTGGCGATCGTTTCGCTGGCGCAGATCGGCACGGCGGTCCGAGCGCGCAGACTGGCGAGCAGGTCGGCGTTCACCATCTTGATCGGATCTTCGACCCAGAAAGGCGAGAATTCCGCCAACGCGCGCAGCACGACCTCCGCCGCCGGCGGTGTCCACAGCGAGTGCAGTTCCGCCATCACATCGATTTTGTTGCCGACCGCATCACGGATCTTGCGGAACGGGATCAGCGCATGTTCCAGGTCGGCCGCGGCGATAAAGGCGCCGTCCGACGCCTCGGCGGCGAAATCGAACGGCCAGATCTTCATCGCCGTGATGCCCTGTTCGAGCAGGGAGTGCGCAAGCTCATCGGCACGCTGCAGGAACGCCTCCAGGTCCTCGTAAGGTCCTGCCGCTTGCGCCGGATCGATGCCCCAATTGTCGGTTTTCTGTCCGTTTGCGGAACGGATATAGCGGTAGCCGGCGCAGGTGTTGTAGATGCGGACGCGGTCGTGCGACAGCCCGCCCAGGCATTGGTAGACCGGCTGCCCGGTTGCCTGCCCGAACAGGTCCCACAGCGCGATGTCCACCGCCGAGGCCGCGCGCATCTCCACCCCGCTGCCGGAAAAGCCGAGATACTGGTTCTGCAACGTTCGCCCGTAGCGGTCCATCCGCAGCGCCGGCTTGCCGAGCAGCAACCGTGCCACGGTTTCATGGATATAGGCCTCGACCGCGCGTGGGCTGAAAAATGTCTCCCCCAGGCCGATCAGGCCTTGGTCGGTATGGATGTGCAGCCACAGCAGGTTCGGGAACTCGCCCAGCCGAATTGTCTCGATACCGGTTATGTTCATCGCGGTAGCTCCCAGTTTGCGATGTGCCGTCGACGGTCAGCCTGCGCGCCAGTCATTCGTCGCCGGTCAGCGCTTCGCCCCGGCTCATGCCTCGTTTCCGCCGCGCGATCCGCCCAGCTTACGTCGGCGCATCGTATCGAGGAAACCGCCCATCATCCGCGCCGGTTCGTCGCTGTCCCAGGAGCGCGTGAAACTATCGATCCCGCGTTCGATGGCCGCCTGCATCGGCAGATCTTCCCAAGCCCGGATCAACGCCTTTTGCGCGGCGACGGCCTGCGGTCCGCACGCCAGGATCGAAACAATCCGCCGCTCCACCGCTAGGTCCAACGCCTCGGGTGCCACCACCTGCTCGACCAGCCCCCAGCGTTCCGCGGTCGCGGCATCGATCGTGTCGCCGGTCAGCAGCAAAGCGCGCGTGCGTCCCCAGCCGATCAATTGCGGCAGCAGCGCGGCCTCCACCACAGACGGGATGCCGATCCGCACCTCCGGCATGCCGAAAACCGCATCGGTCGCCGCCAGGCGCAAGTCGCAGGCGGCCGCGACCTCCAGCCCGGCGCCCAGGACATAGCCCTGGATGCGCGCGATCACCGGCACCGGCAGGCGACGGAACACCTCGCAGCTCCGATGCACCAGCGCGATGAAATCCCGCGCGGACCCGGCATTCAGGGCCGCCATCTCGGTGATGTCCGCGCCGCCAATGAAAGCCCGCGCGCCCGCCCCTCGCAGCACCACCGCACGCAGGTCCGGCGCATCCATCAGCGCCTCGACCGCCGCGATCAGCGCCATCATCACCGCGCGGTTCAGCGTGTTCAGCTTCGCCGCATTGGCGATCGTGACGCAGGCCACGCCGCGCGCATCACGGCTGACATTAATCCAATCCTGCGACGACATGAATTCCTCCCATCAGGCCGCGCGCCAGCATGGACGCACGCGGCCCAGCCGGCTATAGACGGGACATAAACCAAAGGGGGAGGGGAAACGAACCATGCGACACATCGGACGGCGGACTTTTGGCGCGGGCCTGGCAATGGCGACAATCGCGCGCCCGGCCTTCGCCCAGGCCAGGCATTACAGTTTTGGTTACGACCAGCCGCATACGACAGGTTACGGCATCGGTGCCGACCTGTTTGCCAACAAGCTCGCCGAGCTCAGCAAAGGCAGCATGATCATCGACCAGTTCCCCGGCGCGCAGCTTGGCCAGGAACCGCAGATGCTGCAAAAAATCCGCACCGGCGACATCGATTTCATGTTCAGCGCGTCGGCCAACGCCGCGACCATCTCGCCGCAGTCGGGCGTGTTGTCGATTCACTTCCTGTTCCACTCGGAACCGCACCTGGTCAAGGCGGTTGCCACGCCGGCACTGGTGGAAGCGATTCGCGCGATGTTCGCCGACACCGTGAAGGACGCGCATTGCCTCACGCTGCTGACGCTCGGCCTGCGCAATCTCTACGGCAAGAAAGAGATCCACAATATCGCCGACATCAAGAATTTGAAGGTCCGCGTCCAGGCGACACCGACCGAGGACGCGATGTTCCCGGCCTATGGCGCGCAGACCGTGCACATGCCGTTCGGTTCGGTCTATACCAGCCTGCAAACCGGCGTGATCGACCTGGCCGAAAACGGCGTCAATGTCTACGACAGCAACAAGCACTACGAAGTCGCGCCGATCATGTCGATGTCGGAACATGAGGCGAATTGCAATCTGCTCTGGGTCAGCGACAAGGTCTGGAGCGCGCTCTCATCCGAACAGAAAACCTGGGTCACCGAAGCCGCCAACGAGGTCGCCACCAAGCAGCCAACCCTGGCGATCGATCTGGAGCACAAATCCCGCGCCAAGCTGCAAAAACTCGGCATCAAGTTCGTCGATCCGGTCGACAAGTCAGGCTTCATCAGCGTCGCCACGCCGTTGCAGGACAAGATCGCCGCGGACCTGGGTCCACATGCAACGAAGATCGTGCAGATTTGCCGCACCATCACCTGACGCACGCCTTTCCCTCTGGGGTTCGGGTAAGGGGTCGGTGTCCTTCTTGCACAATGCCCCTAACCACCGAGACCCCGAGACCCTATGACCGACGACCTGGTACTCACCACCGATCGCCTCCTCAAATGGCGCGCGTTCGATCCGATCGAGCGCGTGCTGATGCTGCTGTGCGGCGTCTGCCTCACCATCTTCAGCCTCTCCACCCTCATCGACGTGGTCACGCGCGAGCTCGGCCATCCGCTGCTGTCGTTGCAGGAAGTGACCTCTGCGTTCTTCGTCTATGGCATCTTCATCGGCAGCGCGGTCGCCACAAGGCGCAACGATCATTTGTTCCTCTCGGCAATCACCGAGCGTATGCACGGCGCGACCCGCCGCTTCGTTGAGGTATTCAACCGGCTTGTCGTCCTCGGCGTCGGGCTGATGATGGTGATCTACGGCTGGCAAAACTTCCTGACCGGCTTTGGCAGTTTCCGCATGCCATCGATGCTGCCCATCGCCTACCTCTACATCGCCATCCCGTTCTGTGGCGCTTTTGTCGCTCTGTTCGCATTCGAACAGATCGTCAACGGCTGGCGCAAAGGCTTCGCCGCGCCGGAAAGCGAAGGCCCGGCAAGGGACGTCGGCATATGACCATGTCGAACAGCGTCCTGCTGGGGATCATGACCGCGCTGTTCCTGGTGCTGGGTTATCTCGGCGTGCCGGTTGCCTTCGCATTGATCGCCGGCGTGCTGGTCGGCACCGTGTTCACGCCGATCACAATGCAGTCGATGATCGCGCAGCTCTTCAACGGCGTCGACTCCGAAGCTCTGATGGCGATTCCATTCTTTCTGCTGGTCGGCGAGTTGATGACCTCGGCCAACGTGGTCATCCGCATCGCCGAGCTGTCCCAGGCGCTGGTCGGCCACATCCGCGGCGGCCTGGCACAGGTCACCACCGTGTTCTCGATGTTCTTCTCCGGCATGTCGGGTTCGTCATCGGCCGATGTCGCCGTGCTGTCGCGCACGATGGCGAAGCCGATGGCGCGCGAAGGTTATCGGCCGGAGTTCACCGCCGCGCTGATCGCCGCCGCGTCCACCATCGCCGCCCTGGTGCCACCGTCGATCATGGCGGTGGTCTATGGCGCGATCGGCAACGTCTCGATCGCCGGGCTGTTCCTGGGCGGGATCGTTCCGGGCCTGATGATCGGCTTCGGCCTGATGATCTACTGCTATTTCTTCGGCCCCGCCGGCTTTCGCCGGCCGCGTTCCACCTTCCGCGGCCTGGTCAAGGCGACCTCGGCGGCGGCACTGCCGCTGTTCATCCCGGTGATCCTGCTGGGCGGCATCATGACCGGCTGGTTCACGCCCACCGAGGCCGGCGTGATCGCCATCACCTACATCCTGGTAGTGGTGATCCCGTTCCTCAATCCCGGGCACCTCAAGAACGTGCCACGCGATTTCATCCACGCCGGCATGGTCTACTCGTTGCCGATGATCACCATCGCCGCGGCATCCGCCTTCGGTTGGCTGCTGGCCTATCTGCGCGGACCGATGGTCGTTTCAAGCTGGATCAGTGGCGTGGCCAACAACGATCCGTATCGCGTGATGTTCCTGCTGGTGGCGGTCTTCGTCATCGTTGGCGACTTCATCGAACCGGTGCCGGCGATCATCATCTTCATGCCGGTGGTGAATGCGCTGACCGACGCCGCCAACATCAATTCGGTGCACATGGGCGTCGTGCTGATTGTCACTCTGGCGTTCGGCCTGATCACGCCGCCCTATGGATTGGCGTTGCTGATGGCCTCCAAGTTCATCGGTGTCCGGTTTTCCGCCGCGCTGAAATCTTCGTTGCCGATCTATATCATCTTCTTCATCACGATTGCCTTCACCATCTTCTATCCGGAGGCGGTCCTATGGCTGCCGAAGCACGTCTTCCCGGAATCGGTCGGCTGCTTCAAATCGCCGACAGGTGCTGGCTACATCTGCCCTTAGCGTGACCGAGCCCTATATGGCCCCCCATCGTCATGGCCGGGCCTGACCCGGCCATCTTCTTGATTCCAGCCATGACGATCGAGCAACGTCACCGCAAAGCGATCTCGACCGGCCCCGCGTCGGGTGGTAGCCTTGGCGCACAATGAAACCGCCAGCAAACCACATGCCCGACACCAGAAACCCCGCCGCACCGCCTATCATTCCGGTTGAGCCACTGTTCGACCGCACGCCGATGTTCCTGCCCGACGGAGCGGCCGCCGCATTGCCGGACCCGATCGTCTACGACGCCTCGGCGCGGGCGCTGCGGACCCGCACCGTCAACTTTGCGGCCAAACGTTTCGTCGACATGATGTATTTGTCGGGCCTCGATCGCGCCACGGCGGAAGCGCATTTCCGCTGGCGTGCCGCGCAGGCACCCGGCGGCCTGACCGCCCGGGCGCAGGACGAGGCCGCGTCCGCACAGTTCGAGGCCGCGCATCGCCAGGGGCGCATCGTCATCGAGACCAACGACGCGGATCGTCGCGCCACGGTGCAGTGGAACGATGTGGCGTTCGGTCCCCCCATCGTGGGATCCGCCATCGCGCGTCCCGGCTATGGCGGAATCCTGCTGGGCACCCACCCGACGCCGGCATTCGACCCGCGACCAATCGCGCGAAGCGGCGCCAACACCGCAATTGCCTGGCCGATCGGCGATGCCGTTGCGCCAACGAAGCAACCGCCAGCCAACGTGGTGGCGGCACTGGACGCACTGTTTCGCGGATCGCGTGGCCTCTACGGTATTCTGATTGCCACGCCGGAACGCATATTGACCGAGCGGTACAGCGACTTTGGTGCACCGGACCGCGCCACGCCATCCTGGTCGATGACCAAGGCGATCACCTGCACGGTGATCGGCCGACTGATCCACGACCGCTGGCTCGCCTCGGTGCACGACCCCGCGCCCGCCCCGTCGTGGCACGATCCACGAACGATGCACCATGCCATCACGCTCGATGATTTGCTGCGCATGCGGTCCGGTCTGGGTTTCCCGGTGATGGATGACCAGAGGCGCGTCACCTTGGGTTTTGAGAACAGCGCGGTCTACCAGGATGCCGCCGATGCATTCGACGCGGCGCAACGCTCGATCGTTGCCACGCGGCCGGGCGCGGTGTTCCGCTACATCAACAGCGGCCTGAACGTGCTGGGCGCGATTATCCGCGATCAGATCGAGCGACGCGGTCTGCCCTATCACCAGACCGTCTATCAAATCCTGGTCGATCGCATCGGCATGAGCACCTATCAGCACTCCGCCGACCTCGTCGGCAATCTGATCGCCTCGGGTGCCGGGTTCGCAACGTTGCGCGACTACGCCAAGCTCGGTGTGCTGTATCTCAACAACGGCGTATGGAACAGCGAGCGCATCCTGCCGCAGTCCTGGGCCGACTACGCACTGACCGCGACGCACACCGGAACCAGCTATGCCGCATGCTTCCGGACCAACATCGATGGACTGTTCCCCGACCTGCCGCCCGACACCGCATGGGCGTCCGGCGCCTCCGACCAACGCATTTTCATTCTGCGCGGCGCGCGCATGGTCGTCGCGGTGGCGAACGAAACCGACCACGCCGTGGATCTCGCCGCGCTCAACCGCGCGATCGCCACCGCCATCGCCGCCGAATGGCACTGAGCGAAAGCACGAAAGGAAACCGCCGCATGGCCACCATCCGCAATCCCGCCCGCGAGAAACTCGAACACGGTGAGCTGTCGCTCGGCTGCGGTGTGCGCCTGACGCGCAGCGTCGAAATCGGCGTCGCGATGCGCAGCGCCGGCTTCGACTGGCTGTTCATCGATTGCGAGCACGGAACCATGTCGCTGGACGCCGCGGCGCAGATCGCGGTCGCCGCGCTGGACGCGGGTATCGCGCCGATCGTCCGGGTGCCGAACGGCGAATATTCAATGGCCACGCGGGTTTTGGACAACGGCGCCCTCGGTATCGTGATGCCACATGTCGACAGCGCCGAGGAAGCCGCCGAGGTGGTGCAGAAACTGAAATACCCGCCCGTCGGACATCGTTCCATGGGCGGCATCGGCCCGCATTACAGTCTGCGCGCTGCGAAATCGGCTGAGGCCGCGTCCGCGCTGAATGCCGCCAACCTCACGGTCGTGATGCTGGAAACCCCAAAGGCAATCGCCAACGCGGACTCGATTGCCGCGGTGCCCGGCGTGGATGTGTTGCTGATCGGCACCAACGATCTCTGCGCGGAGATGGGAATTCACGGTGATTTCGGCAACGCAAGGGTAACCGAGGCCTACCAGGCCATGATCGCCGCCTGCAAGAAACACAACAAGTTCCCCGGCATGGCCGGCATCTACAACGAGGAACTGATGGCGCGCTATATCGGCCTCGGCGCACGTTTCATCCTGTCCGGCAACGATGCCGCCTTCCTCGCTGCCGCCGCGACCGCACGCGCCGGCGCATTGCGGAAGATGCTTGGCTAGCAAACTCATTGCGCTGTTCACCGATTTCGGTCTGACCGGTCCGTATACCGGCCAGATGAAGGCCGTGCTGTATCGTGACGCTCCCGGCGCCACGGTGATCGATCTGTTCGCCGACGCACCGTCCGCGCGCCCGCAACCCGCCGCCTATTTGCTCGCCGGCTACGCCGCGTGGTTTCCGCGCGCCACGGTTTTCCTGTGCGTGGTGGATCCGGGCGTCGGCGGCACGCGTGCCCCGTTGATCGTCAAAGCCGATCACCACTGGTATGTCGGCCCGGACAACGGCCTGTTCGAAGCGATACTGCGCCGTGCGACCAAGGCGCGAGCCTGGCGCATCACGTTCGAACCCAAATCCTTGTCCGCCAGCTTCCATGGCCGCGACCTGTTCGCCCCGGTCGCGGCGCACCTCGCGCGCGGCCGCCGTCCACAGGGCGAACCACACGCGCCGACCCGCTTTCCCGACTGGCCCGACGACCTGGCGGAGATCGTCTATCTCGATCATTACGGCAACGCCATGACAGGTCTGCGCGCCGCTGCTTTGCCGGACAATGCAAGGCTCGGCGTGACCGACAAAGTGATGCCGCGGGCACGCACATTCTCCGACGTTCCACACGGTGTGGCGTTCTGCTATGAAAACGCCAACGGGCTGATGGAGATTGCCATAAATGGCGGGCGTGCCGAAGACGTGCTGGGCCTTAAGATCGGCAGCAAAGTGACGGTCGAGCCATGACGGCGATCGCTTTGCCCGACGGCGCGACACGATGGATCCCGATCATCGGCGATCCCATCGCGCAGGTTAAGTCGCCATCCGGAATCACGGCAGCGTTGCAGGCACGCGGCATGAATGCCTACGTGATGCCGGTCCATGTCGGCGCGGCCGACGTCGATGCCTGCCTCGATGGCCTGTCGCTGATCCGCAATATCGATGCGATTCTGGCAACCGTGCCGCACAAGTTCGCCGCGTTCCGTCACGCCGCCACCGCGACACCGCGCGCCGCCCTGCTGCAAGCGGCCAACGTGTTGCGCCGCGATGCCGACTTCACCTGGCACGCCGACATGCTCGACGGAATCGCTTTCGTCACGGCCTTGCGCGAGGCGGGGTGTGCGCCCGCGGGACAACGTGCGCTGCTGGTTGGTGCCGGCGGCGCAGGGGCGGCGACTGCGCTCGCGCTGCTGGATGCAGGCGTCGCCGCGCTTGCCATCCACGATGCTGACAAAGCGCGCCGCGATGACTTGTTGCGCCGCCTGGCACCCCGCGGCGCCGGTCGCCTGATGCAGGGTTCAGCCGACCCCTCCGGCTACGATATCATTGCCAATGCAACGCCGGCTGGGATGCGGGATGATGATCCGCTGCCGATACAGACCGCTTCCCTGACCGGTGAAATGACAGTCGGTGACGTCATCACCGTGCCGGAGGTGACGCCGCTGCTGACCGCCGCCCGCGCGATCGGCTGCCGAACCTCCACCGGCATTGCGATGTTCAACGCCGGCCGTGATCTCGTCATGGCCTTTCTCGCCGGCGGGCAGGCGCCAGACAGCGTATGACGCTGCGCTCTTGCACCCTACGCCGCCAAAGCCGCCCGCCAACTGTCGATCATTCCCGTCGCCATTCGATCCCAACTGAAGCGCGCCGCCCGCAACACCCCACGCACGCGTAACGTGTCGGCCAGCACCCTGTCCTCCAACACACGTCGCAGCGCCCCGGCCATCGCCTCGATGTCCAACGGATCCACCAGCAACGCGGCATCCCCCGCCGTATCGCGCAATGCCGTGCCATCCGAGGTCACCACCGGCGTCCCGCACGCCATCGCCTCCAGCACCGGCAGGCCAAATCCCTCATACAGGCTCGGATACGCAACGACCGCGGCGCGGGCATACAACGCCGCCAGGTCGGCGTCCGGCACATGGCCGAGCAGCCGCAACGTGCCGTCGGCCTGCGCGCGCATCGCGGCATCGTCGTCCAGTGCATGGCCCCAGCCCCGTCCGCCCGCGATCACCAGCGGCGTGCGAGCGCGCAATCTCGAGGGCAGGCATGCATGCGCCGCCAACAGCCGGCCAAAATTCTTGCGTGGCTCCACCGTGGAGACCGCAAGCATGTAGCCCCGATCCGTCAGCCCGAAACGCGCCAACGCGGACACCGCCTCATGTGCCGGCATCGGGCGAAAAACCGGCGAAACCCCGGGCGAGACAACATCGATCCGCCTTCGATCGATTCCCAGCTCCGTCACCATCGCGCGTGCCGTGAATTCCGATACGCTGACAAACCGGGTTGCCTGGCGCAATGTTGCCGGCAGACGGCCCTCGATCCACGCCACGAACGCGGGTGGATACAATTCCGGATGCGCGCGCCAGGAAAGGTCATGCATGGTCACGACGGTCGGCCCGGTGAACGGGCGGGCGATCATATTGGCCTCATGATAGAGCACCGCCCGGCCAGTCCGGCGGCTCATGTCGCGCGCGGCACGATCCAGCCGCCGGCGGCGCCGCCAACCGTGCAGCGCGAGCACCCCGGGGCAACGTCTCGCCAGGTTATGCACGATGCCCGGGCTGGCATTGGGCAGGCGCGCCTCGCAGGGCTCGGTGATCGCGTCGAACATGGCAGCCGGCATGACCACATTGCCCAGGACCAGCGACAGCGCCGCGAGCCGATCCGAGCCCGGCAGGTGCCTGACCATTTCCAGCATCACGCGCCCGACGCCGCTGCGTCGACGATCTATCCCGTCCACGCCCAGCAGCACGCCGAACGACGCCTCCGCGCCGACGGTCTGCATCACGCCACCTCCGAAACTGCGACGCGAAGCAGACCACACAGAGATTAAGCAACCTTCAACGCGATCGCGTCTTCCGCCATGCTTGGCGCTTCTTCGGCCATCCTCGGATGGCATTCCGCCGCCCGCGCGCTACCGTGCCGCGACATGCAAGCAGCGAGGCAACCCTATGCAATACGGGATTCATCTGCCGCATATCGGCCGCAAGGCCGGTCCGGATTCGATCCGCCAGGCCGCGATGCAGGCCGAGGCGCTCGGCTTCGATGACGTCTGGGTCAGCGAGCACATCATCGTGCCGAAGGATGCGAACTACCCGCCCTCGCCGTCGTTCTATGACCCGGTGCTGACCCTAACCTGGGCCGCGGCCTTCACCCGCCGCGTCCGGCTGGGCACCTCGGTGCTGGTGCTGCCGATGCGCCATCCGCTGCCGCTGGCGAAGGAACTGGCGACGCTGCAGAACCTGTCGCAGGGCCGCCTGATCCTCGGCGCCGGTGTCGGTTGGTTGGAGGCGGAGTTCGCCGCGCTCGGCGCGCCGTTCCATGAGCGCGGCCGCCGCATGGACGAGGGAATCGCGTTGATGCGGGCGGCGTGGACCGACGATCCGATCACCTTCCCGACGCGCTGGATCCCGGCGGTGGTGAAGGAAATGCGCATGCAGCCCCGCCCGATGGCGCCGATTCCGATCTGGATCGGTGGCGCATCGGAACCCGCACTGAAGCGGGCCACTGGGCTGGATGGCTGGCACGGCAGCCGCATCCCGCCGGAGGCCGCGCCCGCCCTGGTGCAGCGCCTGCGCGCGGCACGCCCCGATCCGGACTTCGCGATCTCATTGCGCGTCCGGTTGGACCCAGCGCAACCGGACCGCATGCGATCCGACCTTGCCGCCTATGCGGCGGCCGGCGTGCAGCACGTCCTGCTGGAACCGATGGAGCGCGAGCTGGATGACTGGCTGCGCGTGGTGGAATCGGCCGCGCGTCTGGTTATCGGCGCCGCATGAAGCGCAATGCGAAGCGCGTCAGCCGCGGCATCGTCGTTGGCCGCCTCAGCCGCGGATCATAGCCGGCGAAGCGTCGATCATTCTCGGCCAGGCAGATCGCCAGCAACGCCCCGACACTGACCTCGGCGCTGCTGACTGATTTGGCGCCGTTCACTGTGAAGTTGTTGTCCTGTGCTGCGGTTTTGTCGCCGGCGTCGATGCCGCGGGCGATGCCGATGCGTTCCCAGCCGAGGAAGACCCAGACCGCCCAGACCCGCACCTCGAACGCGATGCGCCGCCACCACGCGATGTTGCGGCGATGCCAGGCCAGCCAGTTGGCGAACAGCAGAATGTGGCGCGCTTCCTCCTGGATCACCGGCTCGAACGTGTCGACCAGCTCGGGTGGGAAGTAACCGGATTGCCGTGCCAGTTCGAACAGGCCAAAGGCGAAGAAGCTGTCGATGCATTCGCTGAAGCCGGTGACAAGGTAGGCCCATTCGGGATCGCGCGGCTCGATGTAGGCGGGCTCCGGTGCCAGAACGATCCCGTAGGCCTGCACCAGGTTGGACAGCACCTCCTTGTGGCGGCCTTCCTCCCAGCCGTTCTGGCCAATCGCCTCTGCCAAGGCGGGATCGCGCAGTGCCGCGGCATAGGACAACATGCGCAGCCGTGCCTTGCCCTCGGTCTGCACGGCGATATCCCAGATCGGCAACGAGGTCAGCCGCGCCAGCGCCGCCGGATCAAGTTGCGGCCACGCAATGACTGAAGGCTTATAGGGATTGAACGTCTCGCGGAACATCCGGCAGAACGCCTGCTTGTGCGCCTCGCTGCCGAGCCTGACCGGACCCGGCGCGGTATCGGTCCAATGTCGCGCGGCGTGGTCCGCCGCCGCTATCGTCGTCGCGTCCATGCCGTCTGGCCCATCGGTTGCGACGATAAAATGGGGCCCGAACGCGCAAAAGCCAGCGTCTTGGGGATCACGCGACCGTCAGAATGCCCGCCGTTATGCCTGCACCATGGCAGGTTGGTCCAACACCTGCGATGCCAGCACCAGGAGATGCTCCGCGGCGACGCGGAAGCCCGCACCGTCGGCTTCCTCGGCGAGGCGCAGCAGGTGATCGGACAGCATCAGCGGGCTGACCGGTGGCGCAGCGAGTGCGGCGATGGGCATCATGTTGGTCATCGGGCGGCTCCTTCCCTGGTTGGCAGCAACGAGGCGCAATGCGTCGGGCTGCGGATGAGGAAGCCTAGAAATCCACCTGCTCGGTGCTCACTGATTCAAATCAAGCTTGTGGAAAGTACGTATCAGCCCATCGTCCAACGCGATCGGCCGCATGCCCAACGTGTCGATCATCGGCGAGACGTCGAACGCCTTGTCTTCCAACAGGCGGCGGATCTCCGCCGGCCGGACGGTCGGCAGCAGCGGCACCAGCGTGGTCAGCATCGCGGCGGCCATCATTGGCCAAGCCGGGATTGAAACAATGCGCGGCGGCTTCAGACCGGCGGCGCGCGCCACGGCGCGGACAAAGTCGGCGTAGGGCAGGGGGCTTGGCCCGGCGATCACCAGGCTGTGCGGGCCTTCCCAGGCGATCGCGAGGGCCGCGCGGATGCTGCGGGTCAGATCGTCCTGGTGGATCGGCTGCACCAGCGCGCGGCCGCCGCCTGGCAGCGGCACGATCGGAATGCGGGCCAGCAGCGCGGCCAGTCGCTGCACGTTGTCCTCGCCCCGCGCGCCATAGATCATTGTCGGGTGCAGCATGACGCCGGCGCGGCTGGAGGCGAGGAACGCCGCCTCCCCCGCCAGCACGCCGCTGCCATGCGCATCAGGCCAGCGCGTGAACTTGCGTGTGCTGCCCAGGAAGATATAGCGCGCGTCCGCCGGACCGGCCGCCAGAACAGAAGGTGCAAAGCGTGCATGGGCACAACTTACGATGCGCGGCGCGCCCTGCAGCGCGCCCCGCAGCGCGGCGGCATCCGCCAGGTCCGCGACCAGCGGCGTCCCTGCAAGCCCGTAATCGCGCCACTTCGCCGGATCACGCACCACCGGAACGACCTCGATACCATCGGCGGCCAATGCGCGGCACAGCGCCTGTCCGGACCGTCCCGACGCGCCGATCACATGGACCGAGACTCCCAATCGTGCTCACCTCTCGCCATATACCGGCACCAATGCGGCTTGCTTGGCGGCGGCCTCCGGGTCAAGACCCTTCGCCCCGAAGGGGTTGCGCGCTTGCGCAAGGTCTTGAGGCGGAGGCCGCCGCCAAGCCACACTGGTATATGCCGAAACGAGCACCGAGAAGGTCACACCCCATGCAGTCAGCCCTCATCGTCGGCGCCGGCGCCGGCCTCAGCGCATCGCTCGCACGCCTGTTCACCAAACACGGCCTGCGCGTCACCCTCGCCGCGCGCGACACTGGCAAACTCGCCGCACTGTGCAACGAAACCGGCGCCAAGGCGATCGCCGTCGACGCCACGCAGCCCGCCGACGTCGCGCGCCTGTTCGACGCGATCAAGCCGCCCGACATCGTGGTCTACAATGCGAGCGCCCGTGCCCGCGGCCCATTCGTCGAACTCGATCCCGCCGCGGTCGCCAGTGCGATCGCCATCAGCGCCTATGGCGGCTTCCTCGTCGCGCAGCAGGCCGTGAAGCGCATGTTGCCACGTGGCGCCGGCGTCATCCTGTTCACCGGCGCGTCCGCCAGCGTGAAGGGCTACGCGCAGTCGGCGCCGTTCGCGATGGGCAAATTCGCGCTGCGCGGCCTGGCGCAAAGCATGGCGCGCGAATTCTCCCCGCAGGGCATCCACGTCGCGCATTTCGTCATTGATGGCGGCATTCGCAGTGCCACGCGCACCGTGCCTGCCGACAAGCCCGACAGCCTGCTCGATCCGGATGATATCGCCGAGACCTACTGGCAGGTGGCCAACCAGAAGCGCAGTGCCTGGACGTGGGAGCTTGAGTTGCGTCCGTGGGTGGAACGGTTCTAGACCGGGGTGCTGGCGTGGATCGTAAGACGATAGGGCTGATCTGGCTGGGCGGCATCGGGCTGATGCTCGCGCTGTATGCGATCGGGCCGCAACATTTCATTGCCGTGTGCGAGCAGTTCGTTGCGGACGCGGTGACCTGGCTGAGCGACCTGATCGAATCGCTGATGCTGCGCGCGTTCGAGGTGGTGCGTGCGGCAGCGATCGCCCTGTATGTGGTGTTCGTCGTGCTGTCGGTGCTGGCCATGCAGCGCGGGATGCGGGCCGGTGGGGCGCTGGTGGTGGTCTCCGTGGTGTTTTTGCTCCTGGTGCGCACGAGTTGGTACGGTGCCGATGAGAAATGGTTCGCGGCGGCGGTGTTGGCGGCGGTTGCCGCCGGCATGCTGACGCGGCGATTGATCGTGGGGCCGCCGACACGCGATCCTGCGGACCCGTGGGGCATGGGAACGCGTCGTGCCGGCGATCGCCGGCCACCGCCAAGACCGTTGCCCTAGCCGCATGTCGCGCGTTGCTACCTTACCTCTCCCTCGGGGAGAGGTCGCCGCGAAGCGGCGGGTGAGGGTGCCGCGGCATGGACAAACCATCGGATGTGCTCCTGCCTCTCTCTTCGGGACAGAAAAAAACACCGCGACCCCAGCCACGATGAAACCGTCCGCCGCGTAAGGCCCCCGCTTGCCCCTGATCACCAACCGACGCATGATTCGACCGGGAGGTACCCACCATGCTGTATGAACTTCGGGTCTATCACTGCGTGCCCGGCAAGCTGCCGGATTTGCTGAAGCGTTTCGATACCATCACGCTGAAAATCTGGGAGAAGCACGGCATCAAGCAGGCCGGTTTCTGGACCACGGTGATCGGCGAGTCCAACCAGATTCTTTACTACATGCTGTCCTGGAACTCGCTGGCGGAACGCGAGCAGAAATGGGCTGCGTTCCAAAGTGACCCCGACTGGATCGCAGGACGCGCCAAGACCGAGGAGGCCGGCGCCATCGTCGCCAAGGTCACCAACGAGATCCTGACGCCGACCTCGTTCTCATCGGTGAAGTAGTCCGCATCAAGGCCGCCACGTGTAGGGCGGAAGAGCCTTCCTCCCGGACTTGATCCGGGGGGAAGCGTCATCCGCCTTCAGCTACGCGGTCAGAAACGCCAGCAGCATTGCGGCGATCTGCGTCGGCGCTTCCACCAGAACACTGTGCTTAAGTCCCGGCAGGATCCGCAGTTCCGACCCGGCAATCTGCGCGTGCATGAACCTCGCCATCCGCGTGTTAGACCCCAAATCGTGCTCCCCGGTCGCCACCAGCGTCGGACGGGTAATGCCATGCAGCCGATCCCCCAGATCGCTGGTCGAGAACACCGTATACGCCGCCGCATAGGACGCCGGATGGTTGCTCTGTAACTGTTCCATCCGTTGGCGCACCGATTCCGGGTGGCGTTCGATAAACCCAGGCGTAAACCACCGGTCCTGCGCCGCGCCCGTGATCGCACCGATGCCCTGGGTGCGCAGGATCTCCAGCCGCTCGCGCACCCGCGCCCGCTCCTGCTCGGTCCGTCCGGCGACCGCGCTCAGCAGGACCAGCCGGTCCACTTGTGACGGATGGTCCAGCGCCAGAGCCTGCGCGATCAGTCCGCCGAGCGAGAACCCAGCGACATGCGCCTGTGCCGCACCGGCCGCCGCCATGACGTCCAGCACGTCGCGCACGAAATCATCCAGCGTCAGCGCACCGTCAATGTGCCCGGACCGGCCATGGCCGCGCAGATCCAGCCGTATGACGCTAAAGCGCGTGGCCAGCACTGGGGCGATGTCGTCCCAGCTTCCTCCATCGGCACCCACCCCATGGATCAGGACCACCGCCGGCCCAGCCCCGTCAGTCTGGTAGAAAAGTGTAGGTGCTCCGCTCCGTTCCAGTTCAGCGTCCATCCTGTTCCATCCAGCAGTTCCAATTATGGCCGGCGCAGCGTCATGACCTTACCTCTCCCTCTGGGACAGGTCGCCGCAAAGCGGCGGGTGAGGGTGCCGCGGCACGGACCAACGATGGGGGTCGCGGCAAGTCCCTCACCCCGAAGGCAACGCTAAAACACCGGCAAGACGCCGATCAAAATGAGAACCCCCGTGTTCCACCGCTTTAGCTTGCATATCGTACCCGGATCGGTTTAGGAAAGCATATCTGACTCGGCAGGAGACCGCCGACGGAATGAACCAGCAGCAGAACCACTCGCGTTCCGGAACAACCAGGGCAGCGACAACAACCCGCGCATTGCGCGAAGCGATCCTGACGTTGCATCTCACCCCGGGCACGCGCTTGGTGGAGCGTGATTTGGTCAGCCAGCTTGGGGTCAGCCGCACCGGCGTACGGGCCGCCCTCCAGGCGTTGGAATCCGAAGGCCTGGTGGTGCGTGGGCAACGTGGCGTGTTTTCCGTCGCCACCGTCTCCGCCGATGAAGCGCGGCAGATCTACGAAGTCCGCGCCGCACTGGAGCCGGCGATGGCCCGCTGGTTCATCGAACGCGCGAACCCGGCGCGGATCGAGGCACTGGGCAACGCAGTCCAACGCGCCGAAGCCGCCGCCCATGCCCTTGACGGCCCGGCCTATGTCGAAGCGTTCGGCACGTTCTACGCCGTGCTTCTGGCCGGCAGTGGCAACGAGGTCGCGCGTCGCGTACTCGACACATTGAATGCGCGGATTTCCTACCTGAGACACCTGACGACGCAGCGATCGGCCCTTGCCCGCCAATTGCGCACTGTCGGTCTGCTGCGCGGCATCCACGCCGCCGTGCAAGCCCGCGCGCCCGCCCTTGCCGCGAAGCGTTGTGCGGCTTTCGTTACGCGATCGGCGCGCTTTGCCCTCGACGTGCTGGCCGAGACCGCTTGACCGCCTGATCCGTATCGTCACTCCGCGGCGACCGGGGTGGCTTCCGACCGCAATGCCGCGCGGATTGCCGGAATCACTTCGGTACCGATCCGGCGCACGCTTTCCCGCGCCGCCGCATGCGGCAGCCCAGACCACGAGGTCTTGAACACCACGCTGTCGATGCCGGTCTCGCGATGCAGGTGCAGTATCTGCTGGACGATCTGCTCCGGCGGCCCAAAATACGTGCTGCGATCACACACAAACTCATAGGTCAGGCGCTTCTTAAGCGCAGCTTCGTCATCGGCCGCCAATGTTTCCCCAGGATTCAAGAACACGCTCGGGCCGCGCCAGTTGGAGAAATTCAGTGACTCCATCATCGGCCCACCGGCAATGCGCACCGCCTCGGCCTCGCTGTCGGCAACGAACGTATCGCGCATGATGGCCGCGCGGGCACCCATCGGCAGGTCTTCGCCGCTGGTCGCACGCACCGTATCGCGGTAGACCCGCAGCCGCTCGCGCAATGCCGCCACCGGCGGGCGCCACATGATGATGCCCAGGTCCTGCCGCGCGGCGTGCTGGATTGAATCGAGCGAGTTCACCACCTCCCACATCGGCAATGGGCGCTGTCGCGCGCGCGGGTAGATCGACAGCCTGGCCAGTTCCCCGGTGTCGGGATCGATATAAGCCGGATCGTTCACGGAATGTGCGCGGTCGGCACGGAACCCGGGCGCCGGGAATTGATAGACCTCCCCCTTGAAGGAAAACCGTTCCTGCGACAGCGCCGCCTTGATCACCGACACCGCCTCATCGAACACGCGTTTGCTCTTCGCCTGGTCGTTCGGGTTTGCCTCCGGGTTGAGGTTGCTCGCTTCCAGCCCGTAATTGCCGCGGCCGAATCCGACCTCAATGCGCCCACCGGTGAGGTGATCGAGCAGCGCGATATCCTCCGCGGCGCGCAGCGGATGCCAGAACGTGACGATCGCGGCGGCGAGGCCGATCCGGATGCGCTTCGTGCGGGCGGCGACATCGACCGCGACCATCAGCGGGTTGGGCAGCAGCTCGCGGCCCCATACGCTGAAATGATGTTCCGGCATCCAGAAAACGTCGAAGTCCGTCTCGTCGCAGATCGTTGCCAGATCGCGCAATTCATCCAGCAGATCGCCGTAATCACGTTGCTTCGTCAGGTCGTGCAGGTTGTGGAACAGGCCAAAGCGCATTTGGATCTCCGTTCGTGCAGCCGGGTTGGACGCGGGACGAAAAGCGGATCGACCACCCGTCGTTTGGTATACCATACTGCCATCGGGGAAACTGTGCCAGTCAAGGTTGGAACTCGCGTTGGTTTGCATGCAGAATTGTGTGCAGCTCTGCGTGTTAAACGCGGCGATTTGAAAGGCAGAAGATAATGGACACCGTCAGGCTTGGCCGTTCAGGGCTGAAGGTTTCGCGCCTCGGGCTCGGCGCCATGGGATTCGGTGACAAATCCTGGCGGTCCTGGGTGCTGGACCTTGAGGGCAGCCGCGGGGTGTTCCGTCGAGCGATCGAGGCAGGGATCAATTTCATCGACACCTGCGACTACTACTCCGCCGGCATCAGCGAGGAGATTGTCGGGGCGCTGATCGCAGAGCACGGCAATCGCAACGAGCTGGTGATCGCCACCAAGGTCGGCAACCCGATGGGGCGCGGCGCGAACGCGCGCGGCTTCTCGCGCAAGCACATCATCGATGCGGCGGAGAGGTCGTTGCGCCGCCTGCGTACCGATCATATCGATATATACCAAACGCATATCTGGGACCCGACGACGAACCTGGATGAGATGATGGCGGCGTTCGATCATCTGGTCCGGGCTGGCAAGGTGCTCTATGTCGGCATCACCGACATGCCATTCTGGCAGTTTGCCACGGCGTATTTCACCGCGCAGCGGAATGGTCTGGCGACCTTCACCTCGGTGCAGAACCATTACAACCTGCTGTGGCGCGAGGACGAGCGCGAGCTGTTGCCGTTCTGTCGCGCGCAGGGCATCGGTCTGATCCCCTACAGCCCGATGGCACGCGGGTTCCTGTGCGGGCGGGCGCGGCGCCTGGACGCGACCCGCACCGAACGGGCGAAAACCGATGACTATACCTACAAGCTTTACGGCCGGCCGGCGGATGAGGCGGTGGTCGATCGTGTCGCGGAGCTCGGCGCAGCGTTAGGCCTGGCGCCGGCGCAGGTGGCGCTTGCCTGGGTACTGCATCAGCCGGGCGTGACCGCACCGATCATCGGTGCGACCCAGCCGGACCATGTCGATCAGGCGGTCGATGCGCTGGCGGTCCGGCTCGGTCCGGATGAACAGCGCGCGTTGCAGGCCCCTTACGTGCCACGTCCCTAGGCCAGCGCGAATTTCGCCACAGCCAGCGCGGCGATCAACCACACCGCCCCGGGGATTTCCGCCAGGCGCCCCGCCGCCAGTTTCATCACCACGTAGACAACGAATCCCAGCCCGATCCCGGTGGTGATGGAGAAAGTGAACGGCATTGCCAACGCAACGACCACCGCCGGAACGTAATCCGTGGCGTCATCCCAGCCGATATCGGCGAGAGCGCGCATCATCAGGCACGCAACGATCACCAGCGCCGGGGCCGTGGCGAACGCGGGAATCGCGGTGGCGATCGGGGCAAAGAACAAGGTCAGCACGAACAGTGCGGCGACAGCCACCGCGGTCAGCCCGGTGCGTCCGCCGGCCTGGATGCCCGCCGCGCTCTCGATGTAGCTGCACGTCGTGCTGGTGCCGATCAAAGCGCCCAGCATCGCGCCACCGCTGTCGGCCAGCAGCGCTTCCCGCAGTCGCGGCACCGAGCCGTCTGCACGCATCAGGCCGGCGCGCTGCGTGGTGGCGATCAGGGTGCCGGCGTTGTCCAACACGTCGACCAGGAACAGCGTCAGCACCGCGGCAATCAGGCCGCCCGACAATGCGCCGCCGATATCCAACTTCAGGAACACCGGCGCCAGCGATGGGGGCATCGAAACGACCCCGTGCAGCGTGGTCAGACCAAGCGGCACGCCAAGCAGCGCGGTGACAATGATACCGATCAGGATCGAGCCGCGCACGCCGCGTGCGGTCAGGCCCGCCATGATCAGGAAACCCAGCAACGCCAGCAGCGTGCGGGGCTGGCCAAGGTGGCCGAGCGTGACCAGCGTGGCGGGATCTGCAACGACCACGCCCATCTCCTGCAACCCGATCAGACCAAGGAACAATCCGATGCCGGCACCAATGCCAAGCTTCAACGGCAGCGGGATCGCGGTGATCAACCACGCGCGCACACGCAGCAGGCTGACGATCAGGAACAGCACGCCGGCCAGGAACACCACGCCCAGCGCCACCTGCCACGATACGCCCATGCCCTTCACCAGGGTGAAGGTGAAATACGCGTTCAGCCCCATGCCGGGCGCCAGAGCCAGCGGCAGGTTGGCGAGCAATCCCATCGCCGCGGAGCCCATCGCGGCGGCGATGCAGGTGGCAACAAACGCCGCCCCCGGATCGATCCCAGACGGCGCCAGGATCGCGGGATTGACAACAACGATATAGGCCATTGTCAGATAGGTGGTCAGACCGGCCAGCAGTTCGGTGCGGACGGTGGTCTTATTGGCGGCAAGCTGAAACACCTCAGCCGCCAGCCACACCCTGGGTGTTCACATACAGCGAATACAGGCCGTGGCTTGCGGCCATGAACAATCTGTTGCGATACCGTCCGCCGAAACACAGGTTGGCGCAGCGCTCCGGCAGGCCGATATGGCCGATCGGATGACCGGCCGTGGTAAACACGCGCACGCCATCCAGTTCGGCGTCACCCATGCCCCAGCCGCACCAAAGATTGCCATCAACATCGACGCGGAAACCATCCGGCGATCCACCGGCCCCCGCATCGATCAGCGTCCTGCCCTTGCCGAGTTTGGTTCCGTTGCCGGTCACCTCATAGCTGAGGATCAGGCGGTTGGGGGCAGCGCGCGAGGCGACAACATAAAGCTTCGATTCATCAGGTGAGAATGCCAGCCCGTTCGGACCCGGAATATCATCAGCCACCACGGTCAGCTTGCCGGTCTTGCCGTCCAGCCGATACACTGCGGGCTGGTTTTCCGATTGATCCTTGTGACCCTCGTAGTAGCCCAGGATTCCGAACTGCGGATCGGTGAACCATACGGACCCGTCCGATTTCACCACCACGTCATTCGGCGAGTTCAGCTTCTTGCCGTTGAACGTATCGGCCAGCACAGTGATGCTGCCGTCATACTCGGTACGCGTGACCCGCCTTGCATCGTGCTCGCAGGTAACCAGCCGCCCCTGGCGATCGCGCGTATTGCCATTTGCATTATTTGATGGTTTGCGGAACGCGGTGACCGCGCCGGTCTCCTCCTCCCATTTCAGAATCCGATTGTTCGGGATGTCGCTCCACAGGACATAACGTCCGTCGCCGAACCAGACAGGACCCTCCGACCAGCGGCAGCCATCGGCGAGCTTGTCGATCGAGGCCAGCGGCAACCGGTATTTGTTGAACTCCGGATCCAGCACGCGCACGGCCGGATCGGGATAGCGCTGGCTCGGTTCCCACATGACGATCGTTCCCCCTTCGCTTCGCGTTATGATGCTAGCGCCTTCGCAGGCAACCGGCTACCGCACACCCGCGCGCCGCAAATGCGCACCCAGCCGTCCGCTCAGCCACAGAACCAGCATCCGAAAATCGCTGAACAGCGACCACAACGGATGGCCAAACGTTTCGGGGCGATTGCGTTCCACCAGGACATGCGCTGTCCACGCAAAACCATAGCCGATCACCGGTGCCGCAATGATAAATCGCCAGTCGTACGCGGCCAGGATCAGTGCCAGCATGGCGAGGACGCTGCCGAGATAGTGCAGCAAGCGGGTCGATTTCCGGCTATGGGCGCGCAGGTATCTTTCCCAGAATGCGGCGTACTCCAAGCGCGCGCTCTACATCCGGCCGGCGTCAACCACCCACAATTGGCTGGTGCACAGCCGGCTGTCGTCGGACGCCAGCCACAGCACCATGCGCGTCAGGTCCGCCGCCACCAGCTTCTCCTTCAGGCACTGCATCTGCAGCAGGTTCTTCTCGCCCTCCGGCGTCAGCCACAGCTTGATCTGGCGCTCGGTCATCACCCACCCGGGGATCACGCAGTTCACCCGGATGCCATCGGCGCCTAGGTCGCGCGCCATTCCCTTGGTCAGTCCCTCCACGCCTGCCTTCGCCGTCGTGTAGGCTGGCATGCCGCCGGTATTGGTGTGCCAAGAAATCGAACCGAAATTGATGATCGAGCCCCCACCCGCATCGCGCATCATCGGCGCCACCGCCTGGATGGCAAAGAACTGGTGGCGCAGATTGACCGCCTGGCGCTCATCCCAATACGCCACCGTCACGTCCTTGTAGTCGTGCCGCTGGTCGTTCGCCGCGTTGTTCACCAGCACGGTGATCGGGCCCAGCCTCTGCGCCACGGCGGCTATCGCATGTTGCAGAGACGGAATGTCGGTCAGATCGCAATGTTGGTAAAATGGCGCTGCGTGCCCAGCGTCTTCGATCCCACGCATCACCTCGGCCGTCGCGTCATCGGCAATATCGACGAACGCGACGCGTGCGCCCTGTGCGGCGAACTGGCGCACATGCTCGGCGCCGATACCGCTGGCGCCGCCGGTGATGAACACCACGCGATCCTTCAGACTTGGATAGATGGCGAACTGTTCGCTCATGAAACCTGTCCCCGCTGCCTCAGCTTTTCGATGACGTCGTCCACGATCGCGTCGGGCGCCGGCGCAACCGACACCACGATCGGCCGCTCCGCCTCACCGGGCTCCTCCAAGGTGGCGAACTGGCTGTCCAGCAGCCCGGGCGGCATGAAATGCCCACGCCGAGCTGCCATTCGTGCGGCGATAAGGTCGTGCGAACCTTGCAGATAGACCAGGATCACATCCGGACGCGATCCAATCAGGATATCGCGGTAGGCGTGCTTCAGTGCCGAGCACGCAACGACACCCGAAACGCCCTTCGCGCGCCAGCCGTCGATCGCGGCAGCAATCGCCCGCAGCCACGGCCAGCGGTCGTCGTCATTCAGCGGCGTGCCCGCCTTCATCTTTGCGATGTTCGCCGGCGGGTGCAGCTTGTCGCCCTCCAGCACCTGCCAGCCCAGGCGTTCCGCGCATTTGGTCGCAATGGTGGTCTTGCCGCTGCCCGAGACCCCCATCATAACAACCACGGTCATTGCCAGATCATTCCGGCTTCTTCGGGCCCGGCTCAACGTGACCGCCGAAGCCGAACCGCATCGCCGACAGGATCTTTTCGGCAAACGTATGATCCTGGCGGGACCGGAAACGAGTGAACAGCGACGCCGCGAGCACGTCTGCTGGCACGGCTTCCTCAATTGCCGCCTCGATGGTCCAGCGTCCCTCGCCGGAATCCTCCACGCTGCCGGAAAAATGTTCCAGGTCCGCATCGCGCGCCAAGGCTTCCGCCGTCAGGTCGAGCAGCCAGGAGGTCACCACCGATCCGCGCCGCCATACCTCGGCGATGTCGGGAACATTGAGCGTGAAACGTTCGTCCGCCGGCAGCTTCTCGGACCCACGGTTGCGCAGGATGTCGAACCCTTCGGCAAACGCCTGCATCATGCCGTATTCGATCCCGTTGTGGATCATTTTCACGAAATGCCCAGCACCGGTCGGCCCCGCGTGCAAATACCCCTGCTCCACCCGCGGATCGCGCCCCTCCCGCCCGTCGGTGCGCGGGATGTCGCCGGCGCCAGGCGCCAGGGCTGAGAAAATCGGATCGAGGTGCCGCACCGCTTCGTCGTCCCCACCGATCATCAGGCAGTAGCCGCGCTGCAGCCCCCACA
>Ga0326727_10006519_pt1 | contig 31928 bp, 24 predicted proteins | sample MB2enrmetagenome_FD_207643 | JGI IMG/M metagenome (GOLD analysis project Ga0326727, IMG submission 207643) | Lab enriched peat soil microbial communities from McLean, Ithaca, NY, United States - MB29MY | ecosystem: Environmental > Terrestrial > Soil > Wetlands > Peat | place: USA: New York...
ACCCTGCCCTCGGAGCCGCCCCAGCGGGGGGGTAGGTAGCCCTGATTTGTGGTGAAGACCTATCCATGGCCTCTACTGATTCTTCAGGACTTAGGAACCGCTCAGGCCTCGAAGTGCGAAAGTCGGGCTAACGGTGCGATGGCGGGGATGGGCGGCGGGGGTCCGGCTCCGGCGCCCGGCCAGGGTCCAGCCAGTGCCGCATCCGACCCATCCGGGCCGTCGGTCGCGGCGATTGTCCAGCGGTACGGCCTCAAGCTCGTTTCGCAAAAAACCCCGGAGGATTTTATCGTCATCGACCACATCGAGAAGACGCCCACCGAAAATTAGCCGGCCGCGCGGGCAGGCCCTGCGCCAGGATTGAAATGACCAGACTCGCTCCCCTACTGTTCGCATTTGCCGTGGCCGCCTCCAGCGCGCCTGGCCAGACGGCGCCCCCGGCGAACGCGCCGCCGATCGCCTTCGAGGTGGCTTCCATCAAACCGTCGCCCCCCATGGACCCGGCGCGGTTCCTGTCGAACCAGGCCCATGTGGGCGTGCATATCGACGGTGCGCGAGTGGATATCGGCTCCACTCCGCTGCGGGACCTTATCGCGGCGGCTTATGGAGTCAAACCGTTCCAGGTCTCCGGCCCGTCCTGGCTGAGCGGCGCCATGTTCGACATCGAGGCCAAGCTGCCCGACGGCGCCACCAGGGATCGGGTGCCCGAAATGCTCCAGGCCCTGCTGGCCGACCGCTTCAAGATGACCATGCACCGCGAGAACAAGGAACACTCCGAATTCAACCTGGTAGTGGCTAAGGGCGGCCCAAAACTGAAAGAGGCCGATCCGGAGCCCGAGCCGGCCGCCGCGGCCGGCGAGCCCGCGAATTCCCGCGAGCTGACCAGCGACACTCCCGAAGGCCGCGTGCGCTTGAGGATCGGCAGGGACGGCAGCTTCACCCGCAGCGGGCCAGGCGTCGAAATGAGGGGCTTCATGGCGAACGGCATGCTTCACATTGAAGCCACCCGGACCACCATGAAAGCTTTCGCGGAGGTGCTCTCCCAGATTGCCGGCGCCACGGTGGTCGACCAGACCGAGCTCAAAGGCAGCTACCAGCTCACGCTCGATTTCTCCATGGAGGAAATGATCGCCCTGGCCCGCGCCAACGGCATGATGGCAGCCATGGGCGGCGGCCGGGGTCCCGTTCCGGCGCCCGGCCAGGACCCCGCCAGTGCCGCATCCGACCCATCCGGGCCGTCGATCGCGGCCATCGTGCAGCGGTACGGTCTCAAGCTGGTTTCGCAAAAGACCGCGGTGGATTATATCGTCATCGACCACATCGAGAAGACTCCCACGGAGAATTAGCCGGCCGCTGGCATTGCGTCTCCCGCTTTCGCCTGCCGCGGGTTATCCTGAAGTTTCCCCGCCCGGGGACGCCGGATTCCCGCGGGGACGGATGGTTTGCGCCGCACTGTGCCGCGCCGCCTTCGCGACCCCAAGGGAGCAGACTTTAGAATAATGGCCCGCATCCACCTATGTTTTCTGTGGCACATGCACCAGCCCTTCTATAAGGACCTGGCCAGCGGCGAATACAAACTGCCGTGGACCCGCATGCACGCCCTGAAGGACTACTACGGCATGGTGCGCATCCTGGAGGAGTTTCCCAACGTGCGGCAGACCTTCAACCTGGTGCCTTCCATGATGGCCCAGGTGGCCGAATACGCCGCCGGCCAGGCCCGCGATCCGTTCCTGGAAATGGTTCTGAAACCCGCCGAGGCCCTCACCGACGGCGACCGCGCGTTTCTCCTGCGCCACTCTTTCTACTCCGATCCCGAGCGCATGATCCGCCGCTACCCCCGCTACGGCGAGATCTACGACGCCTGGCGCGGCCACCAGGGCTCCGGCGCGGCTACGCTGCTCGGCGACCAGGATTTCCGGGATCTCCAGATGTGGTCCCAACTGGCCTGGTTCGACGAGGAGTTTCACCTGACCGACCCGGAAGTGCGCGAGTGGGTGCGGCGCGGCAGGAACTTCACCTGCGCCGACCAGCGCCGCATGGGCGAAAAGCAGCGCGAGATAATCGGACTGGTTTTGCCCGAGTACTGTAAGATGGCCGCCAACGGGCAGATCGAAATCTCCACCACGCCCTACTACCACCCCATCCTGCCGCTGCTGTGCGATTCCGATATCGCCAGCATCTCCCACGCCGGCGTGCCCCTGCCGCCGCGCTTCCGCTATCCCCAGGACGCCCGCCGCCAACTCGAATTGGCGCGCGACTTCTGCGCCCGGAGCTTCGGCGTGGCGCCCGCCGGCCTGTGGCCTTCGGAAGGCTCGGTTTCCGACGATGTCTTCACCCTGGCTTCCGAACTGGGATTCGAGTGGGCCGCCACCGACTCCGGCGTTCTCAACCGCACGCTCTCCCGCTCGATTCCCACCGAGGGCCTCTACCGCCCGTACCGCTGGCGCCAGGGCAGGCGATCGCTGGGGGTGATCTTCCGCGACCACTTCATGAGCGATCTGATCGGCTTCGTCTATTCCAAAATGGACGCCGCCGCGGCGGCCGGCGATTTCCTGCGGCGCATCGGCGAGAACTGCTGCGGCATCCTCGCCAGCGGCCGCGACGCCCTGGTGCCCATCATTCTCGACGGCGAAAACGCCTGGGAGTATTACGACCACAACGGCCGCCCGTTCCTCCGCGAGCTCTACCGCCGCATTTCCGATTACGGCCTCTTCAACGCCGTCACCGTGAGCGAAGGGCTGCGGCTGCTCGAACCGGAGCCGCTCGATCACATCTTTCCGGGGTCGTGGATCAACGCCAACTTCGACGTCTGGATCGGCGCCGAAGAGGATAACCACGCCTGGACGCAGCTCCTGCGCGCCCGCCAGACTTACGATTCCGCCACCAACGTCCCCGAGGAGCGGCGCAACCTGGCTTTCGAAGAGCTGCTCATCGCCGAGGGCAGCGACTGGTGCTGGTGGTACGGCCCCGAGCACGAATCCGCCAACCGCGTGGAATTCGACCAGCTCTACCGCAGCCACCTCGCCAACGTCTACCGTTTTCTGAACCTGAATCCTCCCGAGGAACTTTCCCGCCCCATTCTGCGCATCGCCCTCCCCGAGGTGCGCATCGAGCCTTCCGGCCCCATCACGCCTTCCATCGACGGCGAGGTGGTTTCGTTCTTCGAGTGGCTGGGCGCCGGCGTCTGCCGCCTCGGCGAGACCTCCGGCTCCATGCATGGCAAGAAGTTCCTGGTGAAGGAAGTGCAGTTCGGCTGGAACGCCGCGAATTTCTACCTGCGCCTGGATTTTCATAGCGGCTATGAGCAGGAGATCGCCGGCACGGAGGCCCGTCTGAAACTCCAGTCGCTGGACGCATCGCGGTCCAGTTTCGTGACCATCCGCTTCGAGCAGGGCGGCGCCCGCGCCACCGACGTGGTGCTGGCGTCGCCCGGTGTCGCATCGCCCGTGGAGTGCGCCTTCGCGCGTGTCCTGGAGGCCCGCATCGCTCTCGCCGCCCTGGGCCTTCACCCTGGCGAGGGCCTGCGTTTCGCCGTCTCGTTGTGGCAGGGAGGTCTGCCCGTGGACGCCGTCCCGCAGCAGGGTTGGATCGACATGCGAACCACCGACCCGGAGCAACTCGGATAGCCGCGGCGCGGCTCGCCGGCGCCCTGTTGCCGGAACTTCCGGCCACCGGATTGCGTATGCAATGCATGGCGAGGTGGGAAGCGTGGTGAAGTTTCTGTTGTGGTGTATCCTGCTGTTTCTGTGTTGGCCGCTGGCGCTGGCGGCGCTGATCCTGTACCCCCTGGTGTGGCTCTGCCTGCTGCCCTTCCGGCTGGTGGGGATTGCCGTGGAGGGGGTGTTGGAACTGGTCTGGGCGCTGGTTACTCTGCCCGCCCGGATTCTGCGGGGTTTCGCCTAAACCCCGCCGCCAATCCTCCGCCCGGAGCGCCGCGGCGGCGATCCGCTTCGGTGTTTGGTCTTCCGCACGCTACACTGAAGGCAAGGAGAACAACCCCGCGATGATCAGGCGGTTTGTCCCATTGGCTTCCCTCGTGGGCTTCATGGCGCTCGGTTTGGCGCAGAACCCGGTCACCCGGCCGCAGGCCGGCGCGGCGGCGCAGCCGGAAGACGTGATCCGCATCAACGTCAACCTGGTGCAGGTGGACGCTCTCGTCACCGACGCTCAGGGCCACCTCGTCGACAACCTGACGAAAGCGGATTTCGAGATCCGCCAGGACGGCAAGCCGCAAGTCATCACCAACTTCTCTTACATCAGCACGAAACCAAGCCAGCCCGCGGCCGCGGCGGCCGCGCCGCCCGCGCGCGGCAAGAAGCCGGCGATCAATCCCGCCGCTCCGCCTCCCGTGCCGGTGCACGCCAACCAGGCCCGCCGTACCTTCGCGTTTGTGGTGGACGATCTTGCCCTGGCCGCCGAAAACGTTCCCGCCGTGCGCGCCGCACTCGAGAGGTTCGTCGACCAGGAGATGCAGCCCGGCGACCTCGCCGCCGTCATCCGCACCGGCTCCGGGATGGGGTCGCTCGAACAGTTCACCACCGATAAGCGCGTGCTCCACCTCGCCATCGACCGCATCCGGTACAACGCCATGGGGCGGGTGGGAATCAGCAGCTTCGGAGGCGGAGGCGGTGGCGGCGGGATGGGGGGACAGCTCATGGCCGAACGCCGCAGCAATCTCAACGCCGCCAGCATCTCGGCCATCACCACCGTCGTCAACGGGCTGAGGGAACTGCCCGGCCGCAAGACCGTGATCCTGTTCACCGAGGACCTGCACATCATGGCCGGTGGCGTGCCCGATCCGCGCGCCCAGACCGAACTCAACCGGCTGACCGACGCCGCCGGCCGCGCCGGCGTGGTGATCTCCAGCATCGACCCGCGCGGTTTGCAGACTTTCGCGCTCACCGCCGCCGACCACCCTCGAAATGCCGCCCGCGCAAGTGCCATTCCCGCGCAGCGCTCCATGCGCATGTTCGCCTCTCAGGACGGCATGGTGCTGTTGGCCCAGGCCACCGGAGGCACCTTCACCCACGACAACAACGATCTCCCCGCCGCCGTACATCGCGTGGTGGAGGATTCCAACGGCTATTACCTGATCGGCTACCATCCGGCGGCCAGCACCTTCGACCCCAAGACCGGCCAGTTCCACTTTCATCGCATCGCCGTGCGCGTGAAGCGCCCCGGTTATCAGGTTCGCACCCGCACCGGGTTTCTGGGCAATGCCGATGCGCCGCAGCGGGTCAGAGTGCTCACGCCGCAGGCCGAACTGGTTCACGCCCTGATGTCGCCCTTCGGCTCCGGCAACCTGCACGTCCGCATGACCGCGCTGTTCGCCCACAACGCCAAGACGGGTTCCTGGATCAATGCGCTGCTCTTTATCGACGCCCGGGACCTGAAGTTCGAGGACCAGCCCGACGGCACGCACAAAGCCGTGGTCGAGGCCGTCAGCGCCACCATCACGGAGAACCAGAAGGTGGAAGACCCGTCCGCCAGAACCTTCACCATCACGCTGAAGGAAGACCGCTACCAGCAGGCGCTGCGCAGCGGATTCACCTATACCCTCCGCCACCCGGTGAAGAAGCCCGGCGGCTACCAGATGCGCATCGCGGTGCGCGATTCCAACTCGCTGCAGATAGGCTCGGCCAGCCAGTTCATCGAAGTGCCGGACGTGGCCAAGGGCCGGCTGGCGTTATCTTCCATCACCCTGCGCGACGCCACCGGGGCCTTGCCGCCGTCCGGCAACGATGCCCCCGAGGGCCCGGCCTTGCCCGAGAACCCGCTGGGCACGGTGGCCGACCGCAGCTTCGTGCCGGGCGAACCGGTGTTGTTCGCCTTGCAGATTTTGAATGCACGCACGGACGCGAGCAAGCACCCGCAACTGGACATGGAAGCGCGCATCTTCCGCGATGGCGTGCAGATCAACGCCAGCGCGCCGCACTCCGCGGACACGGCTTCGCAGGGAGATCCCGCCCACCTGGTCGCGGCCGGTGAACTCCGCCTCGGGCCCGCCATTCAGCCCGGCGATTATGTCCTGCAAGTTATCGTGACCGACAAGCTGGCCGACGAACAGTACCGCGTCGCCTCCCAGTGGATGGATTTCGAGGTGCGCGCGCCGCAGCCGCCCGCCGCCCCACAGACTGTTCCCGGCGGGTAACTGTCATGTGTTATTCTATTAAACGTACCGAAACGAGATTAAGAGAAGACAAGGAGCATCACCCTTAGAATGGCACTGGCGATTGAAGCAAAGCGGCAGATTTTATCCACCAACCAACGCCACAAATCCGATACCGGGTCACCGGAAGTACAGATTGCCCTGTCGAGCAAGCGCATCACCATGTTGACGGAGCATTTCAAGACGCATCGCAAGGACAATGGTTCCCGCAAGGGGCTGTTGACCCTGGTCGCGAAGCGCCGCCGGCTTCTGACCTACCTGCGCGATACGGATCCGGAGCGCTATAAGGCAGTTCTGCAACGTTTAGGCATTCGCCGGTAGTTCCATTTGCTCGGAAGCGGCCTGCTTCCAGCATTACGGCGGGTGCTTCCGATTCATACCCATTGGGCCCGGACGGGCTGGGGCGCGTGGCCCCGGCGCCGCGGCTCGACATCCTGTCAACTCCAGTCTCACACGGTCCGGTAAGGGCCGTTTCGCGATTGGCTCGGGACGCGGCCGTTGGGCCGGCTCCCGGGCGTGGTTGGAGGTAAAGGTTTAGAATATGCCGCATACAGTTGAAATCGATTTGGGTGGCCGGACAATTACCCTGGAAACCGGCAAAGTGGCCAGACAGGCGAACGGCTCGGTTGTCGTTCGCTCGGGCGACTCGGTGGTCCTGGTCGCCGCCTGCATGGCCCACGATCCCAAACCGGGAGCGGGATTCTTCCCGCTCACGGTAGACTACCGCGAATACACTTACGCCGCCGGCAAGATTCCGGGCGGCTTTATCAAGCGCGAGGGACGTCCCTCCGAAAAGGAAGTTCTCACCAGCCGGTTGATCGATCGCCCGGTCCGCCCGCTGTTCCCCGAAGGGTTTCTCCACGAAACCCAGATCATTGCCATGGTCCTCTCGGCCGACCCCGAACAGGATCCCAATTCGCTGGCCATCGTCGGCGCCGGCGCGGCGCTGGCCATCTCCGATATCCCGTTCCCGTACGTGCTGGGCGGCGTGAGGGTGGGCATGAAGGACGGCCAGTACGTGGTCAATCCTTCGTATACCGAAGGGCGCGAATCCAGGTTGAACATCGTGGTGGCCGCCACCGAAGGCGGCATCGTGATGGTGGAGGCGGGCGCGCAGCAGGTCTCCGAAGCCGAGGTGCTGGGCGCCATAGAATTCGGCCACGAGTGCTGCAAAAAGATCGCCGCCAGCATCCGCGAGCTGATGCGTCTGGCCGGCAAACCCAAGATGGAATTCACCCCGCCGACGCCCGATCCGGCCATCTATGAGCAGGTTTCCCAAGCCGCCCGCGCCGACCTGACCGACGCTCTCGATACCCGGAAGCACGAAAAACTGGAAAGCTACGCCCTGGTGGATGCCATCAAGAAGCGGGTGCTGGAAGGCTTCGCCGAAGAGCAGCGCGTGGAAGCCGGGCATTGCTACGACGCCCTCAAGGAGCGCATTTTCCGCGACGAAATGCTGATCCACCTGCGCCGTCCGGATGGCCGCGCCTTCGACGAAGTCCGCCAGATCACCATTGAAACCGGCGTCTTGCCGCGCACCCACGGCTCGGCCCTGTTCACCCGCGGCGAAACCCAGGCCCTGGTGACCGTCACGCTGGGAACCAAGGACGACGAGCAGCGCATCGAGCTGCTGGAGCCGGGCGAGGCTTCCAAGCGCTTCATGCTGCATTACAATTTCCCGCCCTTCAGCGTGGGCGAGACCGGCTTCATGCGCGGCCCCGGCCGCCGCGAGATCGGCCACGGCGCGCTGGCCGAACGCGCCATTACGGCGCTCATCCCGGCCGAAGACAAGTTCCCCTATACCCTGAGGGTGGTCAGCGACATTCTGGAGTCCAACGGTTCCAGTTCCCAGGCCACCGTCTGCGGCGCCTCGCTGGCGCTCATGGACGCCGGCGTTCCCCTGCCCGCGCACGTGGGCGGCGTGGCCATGGGCCTGGTGCTGGAGGGCGGCAGCTACGCCATCCTCACCGACATCGCCGGCGCCGAGGACCACTACGGCGATATGGACTTCAAGGTGGCCGGCACCACCGAGGGCATCACCGCCCTGCAGATGGACATCAAGGTTCCCAACGTGACCATCGCCATCATGAAGGAAGCCCTGGAGCAGGCGCGCCGCGGCCGCCTCTTCATCATCGGCAAGATGGCCGCCGCCCTGCCGCAAGCCCGCTCCGCCATTTCGCAGTACGCGCCGCGCATCTACACCCTGCACATCCCCACCGATAAGATCCGCGACGTGATTGGACCGGGCGGCAAGGTGATCCGCGGGATCATCGAGCAGACCGGCGTCAAGATCGATGTCGAGGACGATGGCACGGTGCATGTCGCATCGGCCGACGAGGCCTCGGCGAACAAGGCCATTCAGATCATCAGCGATCTCACGGCCACGGCGGAAGTCGGCAAGACCTACCTGGGCACGGTGGTCCGCCTGGTGGATTTCGGCGCGTTTGTCGAGATCTTCCCCGGCACCGACGGCCTGCTGCACATCAGCGAAATCGCCGAGAACCGCATCCGCGACGTCCGCGACGAGTTGAAGGAGGGCGACCAGATCCTGGTGAAGGTGCTGGCGCTCGAAGGCAACAAGATCAAGCTCAGCCGCAAGGCCGTTCTCCGGGAACAGCGCGAGAAGCTGAAGCACCCGAAGCAGTAAGCGGAAGTGTGGGGCGGGTTCGCTGGCAGTTCGCCCCACATAAGCCATGCTGGATTTGCGCTATCCCATCGGGCCATTCGAGCCGGGGCCGCCGCCGGACAGCGGGCAACTTCCCGTCCTGGTGGCGGAACTGGCCCTGGCGCCCGCCAAACTGAGGGAGGCCGTGGCCGGTCTTCTTCCCGGCCAGCTCGATACACCCTATCGGCCGGGCGGTTGGACTCTCCGTCAAGTGGTGCATCACCTGGCCGATGCCCAGATGAACTGGTACGTGCGCACCAAGCTGGCCCTGACCGAAGACCAACCCCTCGTCAAACCCTACGATGAAGCCCGCTGGGCGGAAACCGTGGAGGCCCGCACGGGGCCCATCGAACCGTCCCTGGTATTGCTGGACGGTCTCTACCAACGCTGGACCGCGCTGTTTCGCTCCCTGACCGCGGACCAATGGGGCCGCCGGATGGTGCATCCCGAGCGGGGCGTCTTCGTGCTGGATGCGGCCCTCCCCATGCACGTGTGGCACGGGCTCCATCACACCGCCCAGATCGCCGGGTTGCGCCGGCGCATGAACTGGCGGTAGCTGCCGGATTTCGCAGCATGAAACCGGGCATCCGGCCGATGAGATCAGCAAGGAGCAAAGTCAAAGGTTGTGTAAAAAGCGCTTCGGAATCCCGAGGACCGCCCCGACTTCCGCAGGAGGGGATGCCGAATGGACGTTCTAGTCGGGCGGCAGCCCATTCTCGACCGGCACAACCGGACGGTGGCGTACGAGCTGCTGTTCCGGAGCGGCGCGGAGAACCGTTTCGATGGCAGCGATGGCAACGTGGCTTCCACCGCCGTCATCGCCAACGCCTTCCTGACGATCGGATGCAACCGCGTTCTCGGTCCCCGGCGCGGGTTCATCAATTTCACCCGCACGCTGCTGGTCGAGGGCCACGCATCCATCCTGCCGAAGGACCGCGTGGTGATCGAGATCCTGGAGGACGTGTTACCGGATGCCGAAGTGTTGGAGGCGTGCCGCAAGCTGAAAGAGGCCGGCTACAGCCTGGCGCTGGACGATGTGGGCGCTTCCGACGCGCGGCTCCCCCTGCACCCCTATGCCCATTACGCCAAGCTGGACTGGATGGCGCTCACGGCCGAGGATCGCATGCTGCTTTGCGACCACTTCCGCGAGATGGGGCTTCAGTTGCTGGCCGAGAAGGTGGAGACCAAGGAGGATTTCGAATCCGCGCTGGAGTGCGGCTGCGAGCTGTTTCAGGGATTCTATTTCGCGCGGCCCGAGATTCTCTCCGCCCGCGAGGTGCCCTCGTCCAAACTGGCATGTTTGCGCCTGCTCGGCGAAATTCAAAAGCCCGATCTGAATTTCGAGTGCGTCGAATCGCTGGTCCGTCCGGACATCGGCCTCACCCAAAAGCTGCTGTTTTTCGTGAACTCGGCCGCGTTTTCCCGCCGCAGCCGCATCGATTCGCTTCCGCAGGCGTTGGTCTACCTGGGCGAGCGCAACATACGCAAGTGGGTCACGCTGGCGGCCATGCCCAAGGTGGCCAGCGGCAAGCCCGGCGAGCTGGTGACGGCATCGCTGATCCGCGCCCGGTTCTGCGAGCTGGCGGCGGAACACGCGCGCCCGCGGCGGCGGCCCGCATCCTGTTTCCTGATAGGCCTGCTGTCGTTGCTGGACGCCATGGTCGGCCGGCCGCTCGAGGAGTTGGTCGACGAACTAGGCCTGGAAGCGCACGTCGCCGACGCCATCCTGGGAAAGGCTCGAGACGGCGATGTCATGCGGTTGCTGCTGGCGATGGCGGTGGCTTTCGAACGGTCGGATTTCGATGCCGCGGTCCGGCTGGCGGTCTCCACCGGCATCGTGCCCGCCGTGGCCGGCGAACTGCACGTCGAAGCCATCACCTGGGCGGACAGCCTGTGGCGGCCGAGATTCGACGCGGCGGCCTGAGCGCTACGACACCTTCCAATACACCGCAAAGCGCTGCCACAGCCGGTTCAACGGACGGAAGGCGACGTCCCGCGGCTGCCCGGTGGTCTGGAAATCCAGCGGGTTGGAGCCGGCCGGCTTGAGCCACTCCGCGGGATCTTTCCCGGAGGTCTTCAGGGTGGGCGTCTCCATGGGGGCCTTGTCCGTCTCCGGGCCCTGCCGGTCTTGAATCAGCGAATCGGTCAGCCCCTGCGAGCCCAGGTCCCCGGCCAGAACGATGGGGCCGTATAGGAAAGCCTGCCAGGTGGGATCGTCCGGGAAGGCTTCGGACGCGAGGCGCATGGGCAGCTCCAGATCCACCCGGTCGCCCTTCTTCCATGCGCGCGAGATGTCGAGATAACCGCCGGCGCCGGCCATGCCATCGAGTTTGCGGCCGTTGAGTTTCGCCGAAGCCCCATCCGCCCACGCGGGAATCCGCAGCCGCAGAGTCCAGGTGGATGGGGGCGTGGCAGTGATCGAGATCCCCGTGCGCGGCTCCTCCGGGAAGCGCGTCTCCTGCCGCAAGCCGATGCCCAACTCCCGCGCGTCCAGCTCGGAGGCGATGAAGAGATTCACGTAGATGCCGCCTGGGTCCTGGTAGTAGATGCTGTCGTTGAGTTTCGCGAACTCCTCCAGCGCCGTTCCGGTGCAGCACCAGAACGACCGGTTCTCGGCATTCCAGGTTTTCCAGGCGCCTGGCGCGAGCGACAGGAAATACATGGAGTGGCCGGTCTCGGGCTGAATCGCGCCCAGGCGGTGGTTGAACAGGACGCGCTCGTAATAATCGAAGTAGCGCGCGTCGCCGCTCCATTCGTAAAGCCGCCGCGTCAGCTTCAGCATGTTGTACGCGCAGCAGCACTCCTGGTGCTGGATGCCGTTTCGCCATTCCTGCGCCAGGCGGCCGGGATCGGCGCGCCAGAACTCCCGGTTGCTGGTGCCGCCAGTAGCGTAGGAGCGCGCCTCCGCCACGGTGTGCCAGAAAAAGCCGGCGATCTGGCGGAAGCGCGGGTCGCTCGAGATCTCGTAGCGCCGCGCGGCGCCAATCGCCTGCGGGATATGGGTATTGGCGTGCAAGCCCTTCAACTCGTCGCGGCGCAGCGCGAGCGGCGTGAAGAACGTCTTCTTGGCGAACCGGTCCCCGGCGCGCGCCCATCTCCGCTCGCCCGTCGCGGCGGCCAGATTGTAGAGCACCTCGTTCATGCCGCCGAATTCGGTCTTCAGAATCTCCTGCATGTGCGATTCGCTCCGCGCCGCCGTCCACCGGTCGGCCCAATCGGCCATCCCGGCAGCCACTTCCAGAGCCTGCCGGTTGCCGGCGTGCACGTGCATCTCCAGCAATCCCGCCATGATCTTATGAAAGGTGTAGAACGGCACCCACACTTTCTTTCCCTGGTCCAGCCGGTCGAAAAACCCGGTGGGGAACGCGCTCAAGTACCCGTTGCCGTCGAGCTTCGACTGGCAGCGCGCCAGTTCCGCCACCAGCTCGTCGCCCCGCGCCTTGATCTGAGCATCGCCGGCCGATGCGTAGCGCAGCCCGCACGCCGAGAGATAGTGTCCCACCGCATGGCCCCGGATCTCCGACGTGGGGGCTTCCCATCCGCCCAGCGGTTCGGCCGTGGAAGGCAGTCCGGCATTCAGCCTGAAATTGTGCAGCAGCCGGTCGGCTGGCAGCCGGCTCATATAGCCACGGTTCCACTCGGCGCATTGCTGGAGGGGTCCCGGCAGCAAGCGCACCTGCGACATGGCGAACGGGTTCACTTTGCGGGCGATGTCTCTGCGCTGAAACTCGAGCGGCTCGGTGAACGGCTGCTCGCCATCCGCACCGTTGGGGCTCTGCGCGGCCAATAAAAACGGCGAGCCGGCCAGGCCGGCGGCAAACAGCCTCCGGCTGAAACGATGGATGGGTTCGGTGGGCATGGAGGTGGCGCCTCACACCTATTCTCCGGCCTGCGGGCCTTGGAGAGCAAACCAGCGGGTACGATACCCCGGCCGGCTGAAGCGCCGGCGCCACCGCCTGGCCCGGTCTTCACGCCTGGGTGGGCGCGCCAGGTTGCTCGGCCGGATCCAGCTCATTCCACCGACGCCCGAAAAAACGGTAGAGATCTTAGCAACAATCACTCATATAATCTGATAGTGATCTTGACATCTTCGACCGCCCGCGGTAGCATGAATCTGAGATCCATCTCCCGAGGTTCCCTGTCATGGACGTTAACAGGTTCACCGACAAGCTCCGCGAGGCGGTCCAGGCCGCCCAATCCAAAGCTGTCCGCCTGGGCCATCAACAGGTGGATGTCGAGCACATCCTGGCCGCCTTGCTCTCTCAGGAAGATGGACTTGCCCCCGCCATCCTCCCCAAGGCCGGCGTGGCGCCGGATTTGGTGCTGAAGCGCCTCGAACAGGAACTCGACCGCCTGCCTAAAGTCTCCAGCCCCACCGGCGCGGCCGACCAGATGTACGTCACTGGCCGGGTGCAGAAGCTCCTCACCGCCGCCGAGGACGAGGCCAAACGCCTCAAGGACGAGTACATCTCGATCGAGCACGTGCTCCTGGCTGTCCTCGAGGATCATGGCGCCGCCGGCCGCATTCTCAAGGAAGCCGGCCTCACCCGCGACCGGCTGATGCAGGCGCTGGTGGAAGTGCGCGGCAGCCAGCGCGTCACTTCGGCCAATCCCGAAGCCACTTACGAAGCCCTCGAAAAGTATGGCCGCGACCTGACCAAAGCCGCCGCCCAGAACAAGCTCGACCCGGTGATCGGGCGCGATGCCGAGATCCGCCGCGTGATCCAGGTGCTCTCGCGGCGCACCAAGAATAACCCCGTGCTGATCGGCGAGCCGGGCGTGGGCAAGACCGCCATCGTGGAAGGCCTGGCGCAGCGCATCGTGCGCGGCGACGTGCCCGAGGGTTTGAAGGAAAAGCGCGTGGTGTCGCTGGACATGGGCGCGCTCATCGCCGGCGCCAAATTCCGCGGCGAATTCGAGGAGCGGCTGAAGGCCGTGCTCAAGGAGGTGCAGGCGTCCGAAGGCCAGATCATTCTCTTCATCGACGAGCTGCACACGGTGGTCGGGGCGGGGAAGGCCGAAGGCTCCATGGACGCGGGCAACCTGCTCAAGCCCATGCTGGCGCGCGGCGAGCTGCACTGCATCGGCGCCACCACCCTCGACGAGTACCGCAAGAACATCGAGAAGGACGCCGCGCTCGAGCGCCGCTTCCAGCTCGTGCTGGTGGACCAGCCGTCGGTCGAAGACACCATTTCCATTCTGCGCGGGCTGAGGGAGCGCTACGAAGTGCACCACGGCGTGCGCATCAAGGATGCCGCGCTGGTGGCCGCCGCGGTGCTTTCCAGCCGCTACATTTCCGACCGCTTCCTGCCCGACAAGGCCATCGACCTGATGGACGAAGCCGCCTCCAAGCTGCGCACGGAAATCGATTCCATGCCGTCGGATCTGGACGAAATCCTGCGGCGAACCATGCAACTGGAGATCGAGCGCGAGGCCCTGAAGAAGGAGAGCGACGCCGCTTCCAGGGAACGGCTGGCCCGCATCGAAAAGGAGCTGGCCAACCTGCGCGCCGAATCGAGCGCGCTGAAGGCCCAGTGGCAGGCGGAGAAGGAGAGCGTGCAGCGCTTGCGCGGGCTGCGCGAGCAGATCGAGCGGACCAGGTTCGAGATCGAACGGGCCGAACGGCAATACGATCTGAACAAGGCGGCGGAGCTGAAATACGGCCGGCTCACCGAACTGGACCGCCAGCTCAAGCAGGAAGAGAGCCGCCGCGCGGGCAACATCCGGCTGCTCAAGGAAGAGGTGGATGAAGAGGACATCGCCGGCGTGGTGAGCCGCTGGACCGGAGTGCCCGTCAGCAAACTGCTGGAAGGCGAGATGCGCAAGCTGCTGCACCTGGAGGAGGCGCTGCACCGCCGCGTGATCGGCCAGGACGAAGCCGTTACCGCCGTGGCGGAGGCCGTGATGCGGGCGCGCGCCGGATTGAAAGACCCCAAGCGGCCCATCGGCAGCTTCATCTTCCTGGGGCCGACCGGGGTAGGGAAAACCGAACTGGCGCGCGCGCTGGCCGAGTTTCTCTTCGACGACGAGCACGCCATGATCCGCATCGACATGTCCGAGTACCAGGAGAAGCACACCGTATCGCGCCTGGTGGGCGCGCCTCCCGGCTACATCGGCTTCGAGGAAGGCGGCCAGTTGACGGAAGCCGTGCGCCGCCGCCCCTACTCGGTGGTGCTCTTCGACGAAATCGAAAAGGCCCACGCGGACGTCTTCAACGTGCTGCTGCAGGTGCTGGACGACGGCCGCCTCACCGACGGGCAGGGACGCACGGTGGATTTCAAGAACACCATCGTGGCCATGACCTCCAACATCGGCAGCCAGGGAATCCTGGAATACCACGGGGCGGTGGACGGCGCCAGGTACGAGGCCATGAAGGCCGCCGTGCTGGATGAGCTGCGACAGCACTTCCGCCCCGAGTTCCTCAACCGCGTGGACGATCTGATCGTGTTCCACTCGCTCTCCGAGGAGCAGCTCAAGCAGATCGTCGACATCCAGTTGGCCGGCTTGCTGGCACGGCTGGCGGAACGCAACATCACGCTCGGGATCGCCGATGCGGCCCGCACGTACCTGGTCCGGCAAGGGTACGACCCGCGCTACGGCGCGCGGCCGCTGAAGCGCGCCATTCAGAAACAGATCGAGACGCCGGTGGCGAGGATGATCCTGGACGACAAGGTCAAGGACGGCTTCGCGGTGGATATCGGCTGGCGGGACGGCGCGCTGACCTTCGATGCCCATCCCCGTGTGAGCGCGCAGGAAACCGCCGCGGCTGGATGAGCGACGCCGGCCGGTTGGGAAACCGCCCCGCGGGCTACTTCCCGTCGAGCACGGTCCGCACCTGGTGGAGCAGGGCGGCGGGCGTGAACGGCTTCTGTATGTAGTTGCGCCCGGCCTGGGCTTCCGGCCAGAGCCTTTCGCTGTAGCCGGACATGCACAGGATGCGCGCGTCGGGACGGGCGGCGGTGAATGCGGCGGCTAACTCGGCGCCGCCCATCTGCGGCATCACCACGTCGGTAAGCAGCAGGTGGATGTCGCCGGGGTACTGGCGGGCGGCGAACAGGGCTTCGCGGCCGTTGGACGCAGCCAGAATGGTGTAGCCGTATTTCTCCAGCACCTGCAGGGCGTAATTGCGGACGGCGGGCTCGTCTTCCGCCAGCAGGATGGTCTCCCTGCCGCACGGGGAATCGCCCGCCGGCGCCGCATCGTCCGGACCGGGTGTGGCCTCCACGGCCGGAAACAGGAGTTTGAAGGTGGTTCCCTGGCCGGGCTCGCCGTTCACCCCGATGAACCCGCCGCTTTGCTGCACGATGCCCCACACGGTGGAAAGCCCCAGGCCGGTTCCCTTGCCCGGTCCCTTGGTGGTGAAGAACGGCTCGAAGATGTGGGCCTTGACTTCCGGCGACATGCCGGTGCCCGTGTCCCTCACCGCCAGCACCACCCAGGTCCCCGGCGCCGCCGGAAGGTGCGTCTGGAAAAAGTCCCCGGGGGAGGCGACTCGGGAGGTTTCGATGACCAGCTTGCCGCCGTGGGGCATGGCGTCGCGGGCGTTCACGGCGAGATTCATGATCACCTGCTCGATTTGGCCGGGATCCGCCAGGAAAACGCCAACTTCCGAATCCAGAACCAGCTCGAGCTCGATCTCCTCGCCCAGCAGCCGGGCCAGCATCTTCTCGAAGTCGCGGATCAGTTCGTTGATGGCGATGCGTCTGGGTTGGGCGATCTGCCGCCGGCTGAAGGTCAGGAGCTGCCTGGTGAGCGTGGTGGCGCGCGCCGCGGCTTCGGCGATTTCCACCAGCGGGTCGCGCAGAAAGTGCTGGTCCCCGATTTCCGCCAGAGCCATCTCCGAATACCCGGTGATGATGGTGAGCAGGTTATTGAAATCGTGCGCCACTCCACCGGCCAGTTGGCCGATGCTTTCCAGCTTCTGCGCCTGCCGCAACTGCTCCTCCAGGTGTTTCCGCTCGGTCACGTCCAGGCTGACGCCGATGTGGCGGACGGGTTGCCCGGCGGAGTTGAAGAAGGTGCGGCCCCAGACAGCCACCCAGCGTTCCACGCCATCTTCGATGCCGATGGTCCGGAATTCGATGGCATAGTGAGCGTCCAGCGCCCCCTGGGTGGTGCGCACGATGGTCTCGATCCGGCCGCGGTCGTCGGGATGGATGCCCCGCATGAACATCTCCCAGGAGACCTCAGCCTCGGGAGACAATCCGAACTGGCGCTTGGAGGCCTCGCTCCAGACCAGCCTGCCGGTGACCACGTCGGTATCGAAGGTGCCCAGACGGGTGGCGTTCAGGGCCATGGTCAGGCGGTCCCGGCTCTCCCGCAGTTCCGCTTCCGCCCGCCGGCGCTCGCGCCGCGTCCGCGCGTCGCGAATCTCGCGTTCCACGGCGGGCGCCAGGCGGGCCAGGTCGCTCTTGAGCAGATAGTCGTGCGCGCCGGACTTCATCAGGGCCACGGCCAGTTCCTCGCCGATGGCGCCCGAGACCACCAGGAACGGAATGTCCAGACCGGATTCCTGCAAAATCAGCAGCGCCGCGGGGGCGTCGAACTGGGCCATCTGGTGATCGGAAACCACCACGTCCCATTCCTTCTCATCCAGTGCCCGCCGCATCTCCCCGGCATCTTCCACACGCCGGGCCTCCACCTGGTAGCCCTCCCGTTCCATCTGGCGCACGATCAGGCCGGCGTCGCTTTCCGAATCCTCGATCTGTAGAATCCGCAGTGGTTCTGTCATCCAATCTCACCGGGCGCAACTCCACGCCCGTGGCCGATTGCGGAGGGTCTCACCCCTGTCCGCCGATGGTGAAGTAGAACGCCGCGCCTTTCTCCGGCTGCGCATCGGCCCATATGCGCCCGCCGTGCCGCCGGATCACGCGTTGCGCGGTGGCCAGCCCGATACCCACGCCGGGAAACTCCGAGGCTTTGTGCAGGCGCTGGAAGGCCCCGAAGAGCATTCCGGCGTACGCCATATCGAAACCCACCCCGTTGTCGCGGACGCAGAAGACCTTCTCCGTCCGGCAGTCCTGGCGGCCGAATTCGATGCGCGCGTGGGAGCGGGGCCCGGTGAACTTGACGGCGTTGTCCAGCAGGCTGGTCAGCGCGATCTCCAGCAGGCGGGCATCTCCCGAGGCGGTCAGGCCGCTCTCGACGCGGAACTCCAGGTCCCGCTCCGGCGCTGTCTCGCGGAGCCGGGACGCGACGGCGTTTGCCAGCGAGGTCAGGTCCACCGCGTCGCGGTGCATCGGCGCCTGGGCGATGCGCGAGAGCCGCAGCATCTCGTCGATCAGCCCGCCCAGACGCTTCGTCTCGGCACGAACCCGCCCCAGATACTCCCGCGCCCGCGCGTCCAGTTGATCCTCGCAATCCAGCAGCAGCGCTTTGCTCCATCCGTCGATGCCGCGCAGCGGAGCCCGCAGGTCGTGCGAGACGGAGTACGCCAGGGCCGCAATATCCCGGTTGGCCGCCTCCAGTTGCTCGGTGCGTTCGCGGACGCGTTGCTCAAGGGCGTCGTTGAGCCGGAGGATCTCCTCTTCGGCGTGCTTCTGCGGGGTGATATCCTGGCTGAACAACACGATTCCGCCGATGCCGCCATCGTTCTTCCGCCACGGCTGAATTTCCCACCGTACCCATTCCACCCCGCCGCCCGAGTGCGGGAACGGCTCTCCGGAGCTGTGTTCCACAGCTCCCGCCAGGCAGCGTTGGTGGATGGCGCGCCAGTGTTCGGGGGTCCCGGGGAGGATCTCGTAGAGGCTGCGCCCGAGCACGTTCCGGCCCGTCAAACCGTAGTCTTCGAGGTGCCGCCGGCTCGCCGCCAGGTAGCACATGTCGCGGTCGAAACTGGCGATGGAGGCGGGGGCGGACTCGATGCCTTGCTGCCAGGCCTCGCGCTGTTCCTGGATTGACTGGCGGGCCATTTCCCGTCCACCAGCGTCATGCTCGATGGCCGCTCCGGCGATTGCCGGAGGGGCTGGGCGGCACTCGGAATCCGGCGCGCCCGAGGTGGAGTGTTGCGCGCCAACCGCCAACCACCGCCGGCCCGGCCACCGGCTGGTCAGGAAACTGAAACAGACTCCGGCCAGCGCGAGAGTCAGTAGACCTGCGCGCTCGTTTGGCGCGGCGGGTGCGAAGGAGTGGCTGGTACCGGCGAACATGTGCCACGCGAGTGGGATGCCCCAGACCGTGGCCGCCAGGCCGGCCACGGTGGCCAGTAACACCAGAGCCACTGGAACTCTGTGACGCCATCGAGCAGGGGGACACCAGGAAGGCTGCGAAATGTCGTGGTTTGGAATCATCAATCAGAGTCACCCAGACCAGCGGTGACTAAATCATACATTCAAACCCAAAACAGGTAAAGCCTATTGCCGGGACTTCCAACGGATGGGTTAACAGCGAAGTTATGGTGATCCTTTAATTTGTTGGGATTGTGAATGTACCCCCATTTGTGGGATGCTTGTCCACCCGCAAGAAACACTGCGCCTATTCTTTGATTTCCACAATAGTCGCCCCAGCACCACCTTCTTGTTGGGGTGCGGGGTAGAACCTGGCGACGTGCGGATGACGGCCCAACAGATCGTGGATGGACTTGCGCAGAACGCCCATGCCATAGCCATGCACGATGCGCACGCGGCTGGCAGTGGCCATCACGGCATGGTCCAGGAACTGATCCACGGCGTCGCAGGCTTCCTCGGCGCGCTGGCCGATCACGTTGATTTCCTGGAATGCCGGCGACAGTTGCGGCGCGGGCAAGAAGCTGACTCCCTTGGGCAGCTTCCCGGGCGCGGCGGCGGTTTCGGGGAGCACTTCCAGGACATCTTCGTCCGAAATCTGCATCTTCAGGAACCCAGCCTCGACTTCGATGCGGCCGTTGCCCAGCACGCGGCGCACGCGGGCCGGCTCGCGAACGTCCTTGAGGCGCACGCGCGCGCCCTCCTGAATGCGCAGGGGCTGGATGCGGTTCTGGCGCGAATCGTCCTGGGTTTCGAGAACCGTGGCCTGGAAGTCCTCGCGCAGTTCGCGGCGCGCCTTGGCCACGCGGCGCTGGGCGTCCTGCTCGGCCTTGCGGCGGTCGGCGCTCTGCGCGATCTTGCCGATGGTCTCCTGGGCCTGTTCCTCGAAACGCGCCAGCGCCTGGCCGGTCCGCCGCTCGAGTTCGGCCAGCTTGGCGGTCTCGCGCTTCTCCCATTCCAGCGCCACTTCCTTTTCGCGTTTGGCGAGTTGGGCGGTCTGCGCGCGCAGATCGCGCTCCGCCGACTGCGCCTCCTCGATGCGGCGGTGCAGTTCGGCGAGGAACCGCGTGACGTCGCGTTCCCGGTCGCTCATCGAGCGGCGCGCGCGCATCATGATGTCCTCGGGCATGCCCAGGCGGGTGGCGATCTCCAGTCCGGCGGACTTGCCCGGCAGCCCGAGTTGCAGACGATACGTGGGCTCGAAGGTGGTCTCATTGAAGCCCATGCAGCCGTTCACCACGCCTTCTGTGGAAGCCCCGTAGATCTTGAGCGCCATGAGGTGCGTCGAAACCAGGGTGAAGGCACCGGCCGAGCGGAAGTGTTCCACGATGGCCACGCCCAGCGCGCCGCCTTCCTCGGGATCGGTGGCGGCGCCCAGTTCGTCCAGCAGCACCAGCGAATCGGGTGTTACGTCCAGGGCCATTTCGCGGATGTGGGATACGTGCGCCGAGAACGTGCTGAGGCTCTCCTGAATGGACTGGTAGTCGCCGATGTCCGCCAGCACCTGGTCGAAGAGCGGGAACTCGGCCTCGGCAGCGGGGACCGGCAGTCCCGACTGGGCCATCAGGCTGAGCAGGCCGACGGTCTTCAGCGCCACGGTCTTGCCGCCCGTGTTGGGACCGCTGATCAGCAGAGTGCGCCGTTCGCGGCTCAGTTCCAGGCTCACCGGGACGGCGGCGCTGCGGCGGCGCCGCAGCACGTCCTCCAGCAGCGGATGGCGCGCGTCGCGCAACAGCAGGCGCGGGCCGAAGCGCGGGATGGCGCAATCGAACTCGGTGGCGAAACGGCCCTTGGCGAAAACCAGGTCCAGCTCCGCCATGGCCGCCAGCGTGGCGCGGATGGAATCGCCGTGGCCGCGCAGCCGCGCCGTGATCTCGAGCAGAATGCGGTGGACCTCGCGGGACTCTTCCTCCGACAGGCGCACCAGCTCGTTATTCAGGTCGATGGTCTCCAGCGGTTCCACGAAGAGCGTGTGGCCGCTGGAGCTGGCGCCGTGAATCACGCCGTCCAGCTTGCGGCGCTGCCCGGCGATCACCGGAACCACGAAACGTTCGTTGCGGATGGCGACGAACTCCTCCTGCAGCACGCCCTCCTCGCGGTGGGATTTCAGGAAACGCTCGAGCGATTCCTGAATGGACTTTTTCTGGCGCTCGATGTCGCGGCGCAGGCGCCCGAGCGCCACGCTGGCGTGGTCGGAAACGGATCCGTCGGGCAGCACCTTGCCATTGAGATCGTGCAGCAGGGAGCGGAAATCGCCGATCGCCTGGGCGCGGCGCCCCAGCAGCGGGAAGCGTTCGGCGGCGGCGGTGAGGAGGCTCTTGGCGTCGGCGGCGCAATCGAGCAGTGAGAAGACCTCGAAGATTTCCTTGGGTTCCAGGGCGGCGCCTTCGATGCGCAGTTTGTGTACGGCGGCCTCGACATCGGGCAACGCGCCGAAATCGATGCGGATGGCGGCCCCGCGCCCGGCGGTCTGGGGACGCGCGGCCAGGCGCAGGTAGGCGATGGCCTCGCCGGCTTCGGCCAGGTCCGCGGCCAGGCGCTCCCGATCGGTGTGGGGCGAGACCTTGTCCAACTCCCGGCGGCCGAGCGGGCTTCCGATGAAGCGGCCCAACAACTTCCGCAGAGCTTCGAATTCCAGGACTTCAGCGCTGGTCTTCATAAGATCCGGGGACAAAACCTTGGAACAGAGTGCGCCGGGATAATCCGGCATTTTTTCCCCCCTCCATTCGCGCGATGTACACTTTGTCGCGCGAGGTAATCGCCAGCGTCGCGGGCTCCGCTTCAATGACGGCGCAGTTGGAGGCCAAGCCGTGAATTTCGATGGTGTCCAGCAGTTTCCCGCCGGGACTGTAAATGGCCACCCCGCCCGCGGCCACATAGAGATTGCCCTTATCATCCACCGAGATGCCCGCCGGCACGCCCGCGATCCCGGATATCAGCACGCGCTCGTTGGAGGTGTCCCCATTCCTGTCCACGTCATAGGCGCGGATGGTGTGCTCGTCGGCGTTGCCCACGTAGAGCGTGCGCCCGTTGGGCGACAGCGCGATGCCATGCGGGCGGCCCGCCGGCCGCGCCACCAGCTTCAAGGGCCCCTTGGCGGGAAGGTGATAGACGCCGTAGAAATCCAGCTCCCGCTGGTCCGACTGCCATCCGAAAGCCGGGTCGGTGAAGTACACGTGATCGTTTTTGGAAACCGCGATCCCATTGGGCGCGTTGAACCGCTTGCCCTCCCATCCCTCCGCCAGCACTTCCACTACGCCGGACTTGCCGGTTCGCGTCACGCGGCGGGTGCGGGTTTCGCAGGTGTACAGGCGGCCCTGGGTGTCGAAGGCATTGCCGCTGGGGCCGTGAGCGTTCTCGCGGAGCACTTCCACGGGATGGCCGGGGGTCCACTTCAAGAGGCGATTGGTGGGGGTGTCGCTGAAGACCAGGTAGCCATCCTTCGACCATGCGGGGCCTTCGGTGAAGGTGAAATCATGGGCGATCAGTTCCAGCGTGTGCGGCGCAACACCCTGCGCGCCGGCCAGCAGCGGGAGCACCACGGTGGCGAGACCGACAGCCGCGGGCCGCCTCATCTACCGATTTTCGAGATGGTGATGTTGTTGATCACCTGCTTGACGCCCTTGACCTTGCCGGCGAGTTTCTTGGCCTTGTCTTTCTGTTGTTGATCCGAAACCGTACCGGAAAGCGTGACCACGCCGTTCTGCACGTCGGCCTTGAGGTCGCCGCCCTTAACCAGGGGATCGGAGGTCAGCTTGATCCTGACCTCGTCGCTGATGGCATTGTCGCTGACGGGTTTCGACGAAGCCATCGACAGGCCGGCGAGCAGGGCGGCCGCGAGGAGAGTAGCCACGAGTTTAGGTATCATGTTCACCCGTCATTGTACGCCAGTCGAGGGCGTCGAGGAAGGCGGCCTTTTCGCGCCAGCGCGGCTGCAGCCGCACGTGCAGGTCCAGGTAGATCTTCACGCCGAACAGCTTTTCCATTTCCTGGCGCGCCAGCGTTCCAATCCGCTTGAGCATGGCGCCCTGGGTCCCGATCACGATGGCCTTCTGTCCCTCGCGTTCCACGCGTATGGTGGCGAAGATGCGCGTCAGGCGAGGCGTCTCCTGCCACTGGTCCACCATCACCGCGACCGAATGGGGGACCTCCTGGCGCGTGGCGGCCAGTACCTTCTCGCGGATCAGCTCGGCGGCCAGAAAACGCTCGGGCTGGTCCGTGACGTAGTCCTCGGGGAAGTACGCCGGCCCTTCGGGCAGGCGGTCGAGAATGGCCTGCCGCAGCACCTCGAGGCCTTTGCCCCGGGCGGCGGAAACCGGGATGTAGTCCGCGAAATCGTGGGCCGCCTTGTAAAGTTCGATCAGCGGGAGCAGGCGGGCCTTTTCCCGGACGAGATCGATCTTGTTCAACACCAGCAGCGCGGGCGTGCCGGTCTTGCGCAGCATGCCGACGGCCCGGCGGTCGTCTTCGCCGAAGGGGCGCGCCGCGTCGGCCACGAACAGCAGCAGGTCGCGCTCCTCGAGCGAGTTGCGCACCGTGTCCATCAGCCGCTTGTTGAGCGGCGAATCGGCCTGGTGGATGCCGGGCGTGTCCACGAAGACGATCTGCGCCTGGGGAAGCGTCACCACCCCCTGGATGGCGGTGCGCGTGGTCTGCGGCTTGTCCGCCACGATGGCGATCTTCTGTCCCACCAGGGCGTTCAACAGCGTCGATTTGCCGGAGTTGGGCCGGCCCACCAGCGAGACGAACCCGGAACGGAAAACGTCGGTCATAGGTTGGATGTCACTCTATTGTCCCATTTGCTGGGCGAGGGGACGGGAGATACGCTTGGACCGGTCAAAAGCCCGAAGGGGAAGTCCTGAACGCTGAACCCCGGCGCGCTTCGGTCCAGTGCCATAATCCAGTCCCGGGGAAACCGTATATACACTATTCGTATATACTGGAACTGTGCTGGACAGGATCGCCGGCTTCGACCGGGACGCGGCCAGCGTGCACCACATCCCGCGGCGCGCCGTCACCCCGGCTGCGGTTGAAGAGGTAGCGGGCCGCAGGAACGCGATCATCCCCGCGAATTCCGTCAATGGAGAGAACCGCTGGAAGCTCTTCCGGAAGACGGCATCCGGCCGCTACCTGGTCGTCGTCTTCTCCGTGCGCCGGAGAATGCTCCGCACCGTCACCGCCTGCGAGATGAACGCCGCCGATAGAAGGATTTATGCCCCGCAAATCGACTAATACCCCGAGCCTCAGACCCAAAGCCGATGAAGCCGGCTGGTACACAAGCCCGCAGGGCCGCCGCCAGACCCAGCGCGAGTTTGCCCGCGCGCTCAAGGATGGGACCCTGATTCGCCCTCGGGTTTGAAAATCCCCAGGACCGATCCGAAAGTGCTGCGCCAGCTCATGGAACAGGCCGCGCGAAACGCGACCCGCTCCATCTCGATTCGCGTCCCCATCGCCGATCTCGAAGAGGCCAAGCGGATAGCCGAAAAGGCCGGCGTCGGCTACCAGACCGTGCTCAAGCAGGCCATTCGCGAGGGCCTGAAGCGGGCCGGCTGATTCCGAAATCCCGCCCGCTACTCCCCCTCCGCCTTCTCCGCTTTGGAAAGCCGCACGCGCTCCACCCGCAGTTCGTCGCCCGCCAGCACTTCCACGCGGATGCCCGAGCGCTCGGCGCTCTCGCCCGGCTTGGGAACGCGGCCCAGCCACTCGCTCACCAGGCCGCCCACCGTGGTGGATTCGATTTCTTCCCCGCGGTGGAAGCCCTCGAACAGGTCGGCCACGCGGTCCAGGTCGAAGCTGCCCGCCACCAGGTAGCCGCCGCGGCCGTCCTCCGCGATGTCGGTCGCCGGCTCGTGCTCGTCGCGGATCTCGCCGACGATCACCTCCAGCAGGTCCTCCATGGTGGCCAGGCCGGCGGTGTTGCCGTACTCGTCGACCACGATCACCATGTGCGTGTTCTCCCGCTGCATCCGCCGCATCAGATCGCTCACCGGCTTGGTCTCGGGCACGAACAGCGTGGGGCGCACCAGCTCGCGCACCACGCGGCGCGAGCGTTCCTCCCCGTCCACTTCGAACATGTCGCGCACGTGCACGAAACCCGAAATCTGGTCGATGTTCTCCTCGTAGACCGGAATGCGCGAGTACTGTTCGTTGATCACCAGGGTGCGCAGTTCTTCCAGCGTGGCCGCCGCGGCGATGGCCACGATCTTGGGCCGCGGCGTCATGACCTCGCGCACCACCTTGTCGCCGAACTCGACCACCGATTGAATCATCTCGCGGTCTTCCTCGTGGATCAGGCCTTCCTCCGTGCCGGCGTCGATCAGCGCGTCGATGTTCTCGGCCGGCGTGGGCGGCTCCTCGGGGGCTTTGGCGTCGTCGGTGAGGTCGACGAGCGATTGGAAAAAGCTCATCAGCGCCACGCACGGGTGCGCCACCCAGGCCATGGCCCGCAACAGCGGCACCAGCGGCAGCAGCCAGCGTCCCGACGTCCGCCGGTAGAGAAGCTGCGGCAGGGCGTAGGCCACCGCGATCATGGTCAGCCACGCGGAAAGCGCGGCCTGCCACACGGCCGCGGCGATGGATGGGCCGTCGTAGGCGAAGCGCGCGAAGAACAGCACGCCCAGACCCACCAAAGTGGTGTGTTTGAACAGCGAGAAAGTCTCGGCGCCGGCCTCGATCTTCAAACCGATCCGGTCCTCCAGGGTTTCCTTGAAGAATTCGAGCGAGGGGAGGTCGCGCGTGCGCAGGCGCATGCTCTCCAGGTAGAGCAACTGCACGAAGGTCACCAGAGCCAGCTCCACGATCGCCACCAGCGCGGTCACTACGATGAGGATCATGCCGTCACCCGCTCGATCAGGCCGGCCGGCAGACCCAGGCGCGCGCGCCAGCGCCGCTCGGCCCGCGCCATTCCTCGGCCGCCGTTCTCGTGATCCATGCCCGTCAGGTGCAGCACGCCGTGCAGCATCAAAACGCGGATTTCGGTTTCCGTGGAGTGTCCGAAAACGCGCGCCTGGGAGCGGGCGCGCGCCATCGAAATCGCGATATCGCCCAGCCAGCCGCGCCCACCGCCGGGGAACGAGAGGACGTCGGTGGCGCAATCCCGGCCGCGGAAGCGCCGGTTCAACCGGCGCAGTTCGGCGTCTCCGGCCAGCAGGCAGTCGAAGGGCCTGCCCTTGGCCACCTCGCGCTGGAGCACCCGCGCGAACAGCAGCAGGGCGCGCGGGCGCACATCGGCGGGAACCCGGCGGAACGTAACTGTACTGCCTTCGGGGGCGGGCATGACAGCGCTCAGGCCAGCGCGGCGGGCGCGGCCGCGGAGGCTGGCGGGGGCGGCTCCGCCGGGCCGGCCTCGATCGCCGGTTCGGACAGTTTGAGCGTCAACTGGCGTCCCGCGCCGACCGATTCGTTGTAGCGCTCGTACGCCTTGACGATGCGCTGCACCAGCGTGTGGCGGACCACGTCCTTTTCGTCGAACTGCACGAAGCTGATGCCCTCCACGCCCTTCAGCACTTCGGTGGCGTCGATCAGCCCGCTGCGCCGCCCCGGCGGCAGATCGATCTGCGTAATGTCGCCGTTCACCACCATCTTGGAGTTGAAACCCTGGCGCGTGATCACCATCTTCATCTGCTCGGCGGTGCTGTTCTGGGCTTCGTCCAGAATGATGAAGCTGTCGTTGAGCGTGCGGCCGCGCATGAAGGCGATGGGCGCCACCTCGATCACGTTGCGCTCCAGCAGTTTCTCCACGCGGTCGTTGTCGAGCATGTCGTAGAGCGCGTCGTAAAGCGGGCGCAGGTAGGGGTCCACCTTTTCCTGCAGCGTGCCCGGCAGGAAGCCCAGGCGCTCGCCGGCTTCCACCGCCGGCCGCGTGAGGATGATGCGCGCCACCTGCTTGTTCATCAGCGCCGAGACCGCCATGGCGACGGCCAAATAAGTTTTGCCGGTGCCCGCCGGGCCGATGCCGAACACCAGGTCGTTGCGCTCGATGGCTTCCAGGTAGCGCCGCTGGTTGATGGTCTTGGGCGCCAGGATCTTCTTGCCGAAGTTGCGCTGCTTGCCGCTGGCCACCAGCGCCCGCAAGGACACTTCCGCGTCGCTGGTGACCACGCGCAGCAGACTGTTGAGGTCGCCGTTCGAGAAAACCTGGCCTTCGCGCACCAGCGCGTCGTAGTCTTCCAGAATGCTTTCGGCCCGCGAAACGTTGTCCGCTTCGCCTTCGATTTCGAGTTGGTTGTCGACTAACCGGGTGTGGACGCCCAGTCCGGTTTCAATGAGCCGGATGTTCTCATCGCGGGTTCCGAAGAGGCATTCAATGCCCCGGCTGATGCGCACGCTGGCTTTCATCGAGGGTGTGCTGGGTACCTCCATGCTGGGGACGGCGGAGACGGCAGGGTTCGATCGACCCGAAGCGGTTCGAAGCTTCGACAGCCCGCGCACGCGGGGCGGCTGAAAAGCATCTGTGCCGATTATACCATCGCCCGGGAAAGGGCCTGTTACAACTGGATCACAGGGCGGGGCCGGCAGGGACCTGGGAGCCGGCGCCGGAGTGGTCTTCGCTCCCAGCGCCTCTCATCCGCCCGGATCTATGCCGCCGGATAACCAATCGTCCGGAACCCCACTTTCGGGTTGTGTTCCCGCAACGGGAAGTAGTTGGAGACATGTGATATGCTGGCAGGATGCCGGGAGCCAAAATGGCAGCCCCGGCCATCGGCGGTTGAATTGAGGAAGGAGGAACGAGATGGGAGTTTTCGGTAAGAGTGACATCATCTACAGTACTATAAGTGGACCCGAAATGACGGATATCGTGCGGGAGATGGGGTTCGTGCCCGAGCTGACCACCGATTCGGGGGGCGACCCATTGATTAAGCTCCAGATTGAAGGGTTGCGATGCCAGATTGTGTTCTATGGCTGCAAGGACGGCCGTGCCAGCAGTATCCAGTTCATCGCCTGGTTCGCCGGCGCCGTGCCGTTGGAGAAGATGAACGAGTGGAATCGCAGAAAACGTTTCGGGAAAGCCTACCTGGATTCCGACGGTGACCCCTGCATCAACCTGGACGTGGACCTCGACGGCGGCGTCCGGCGCGAGTATCTTCAGGAAATCATGAAGCGGTGGCGCTCTGTGTTTGCAGGTTTCGTTTCGTTCTTGCGCGATTGATATCTTATCGTCTTATCAGTTCGTGGTATAAGTTCTTTGGCTAACCGGCTCCCGGGGGTGGGCCGCCGAGAGGAACGGCCACTTATCACCAAGGAGGGGGATTTCAAGGCAGACCCATCCAGCGGGCGTCCAGCGGTCCATGGTCTGCCTGCCCGCGCGAGTCGCGGCCCGTTACACTCCCTATCGTCCACTCCCTACCGGCAGCCGCGCCGCGCCTGGCGCCGCGGCGCTGGGCGGCTTGGAGGCGCTTCCGACCGCGTGAACCGTTATCTCGACCGGAGCGCTCGCCTGCGCCGTCTCGAGCGACCGCACTTCCACGATCTGCGTCCCCGGCAGGATCGTGGCCGGCACCTGCGCCAGAATCTGTCCGCTGGAGGTCTGCAGCAGCGGCGACGCAATGTCGCCGAAGGTCACGCACGATCCGCCTAATACCGTGGGCGGCGGCGCTGTCAGCGCCTTCGCCGTCGCGGCCAGGTTTCGCCCTCTCACGGTGATGAACGAGCCCGGCTGGATGTTGCTCGATCCGTCGCTCGAATTCACCACGCTGGAGATCGCCGGCTGCGTGGCCGTACTGTTCTGTGCCAGCGGGATCACGCTCAACCCCGAAATCGTCAGCGCGTAGGCCGTCGTGCCGGCGCTGTCCACCACCATGTTCCGCGGCGTGGTGTTGTAGCGGGTTGCGCCCAGAACCGTCACCAGCGGCTGTTCCGGCGTCACGCCGACCAGGTTGTCGGTCCCGTTGGCGAGGTTGACCAGCTCCAGCGTGGTTCGCGGATCGTCGGTGGTAGTGGCGGTGATGCTCGCGCGGATGGGCGTGGTCAGCCGCAGGAACGACGTGGCATCGAGCGGCGCCACGGCGGCCACGTTGCGCGCCGGCACGATGGCTCCGGCGGTGCTGGGCACGAACGATCCGCCTTGGGGGATCAGCGACGAACTCAGGATGTCGCCGTCCACCAGGTAGTACGCGCCGCCCGGTCCCGCGCCCTCCGGCCCGTAATAGCCCTGGATGGCCGCGGTCGACGAGGTGTTGAGGAACCGGCTCGTCACGTAAGTATCCTGCGTCGCGTCGTAGAGGTACGCATGGCCGTCGCCCGACAGAGTCAGGATGAAATCGTCCGCCGCGGTCGAGATCATGCCCAGGTTCGGCGTGCCTGCCAGCGTGGCCGGGATCACCGTGCTGGCGGGGCGGGGAATGGCCGTGTTGTCGACCACCTCCCACGAAGTGCCGTTGGACATCTCGAACTGCAGGCCGAACAGCCCCATCCCGAGCGCGCGCGGATAGATCGCCGTGGACGTGCCATTGCGCGGCGTGGGCGGGAAGGCCACCGCGCCCACCACCTGTTGCAGGTTCAAATCCACCACGCCGATGGATTCGCCGCCGGTGTTCCCCACGTACAACGTGTTGCCGTCGCTAGCCATGGCCAGTTGGTGCGGCAGTTGCCCCACGGGAATAGGGTTCAGGAACTGCTGCGCCACGGTGTCGAACACTTCGATCCGGTTGAATCCCGAATTGGCAATGTAGAGCAAGCCGCGCGGCTCGTCCAGCACCAGGTCCTGCAGCCCTTCGTTGCCGGTGGTGGCCGGCTGGGTGGTGTTGGCGCCGCCGGGGTTGATGTTGGGTGTGGTGGGGACCGGGAAGATCAGGCCGCGCTGGTCGGTTTGCCGGTAGTTCATGTACACCCGGATGACTGCCGGCAGATTGATGGCCTCGGGCGATGCCAGCGTCACCGTGAACGGCGTGCCCGCCACCGCCGTCACGCCCGTGCCGCCCGACCAGATGTTGGTGCCCGCCTGGCGCGTAATGCCGGTGCGTCCCGGCTCCATGGTGAAGGTGATGGTGGATGGCGCCAGGCCGCTGGACTGCTGATAGACCAGCGCCGCGTTACTGGTGGAAGCGATGGTGTAGGTGAGTTTCCCCTGGCCCGCGTTGTTGATGTTCAAAGTAGCCTGCGCCAGGCCGAGGTTGCAGTCGTCCATCGACAGAAAAACCGTGTTGGTTTCCGGCGCCAGGATAGGATAGGTGTACAGGCTGCCCAAGGGCAGGTGCAACAACCCCGAGTCGGAAAGGCCCCAGGCCTGCGAGCCGTCTTTGGTCATCACCATCTTGGCGACGATGCTCTCCGGCAGGTTGATTCCCAGCCGGATTCCCAGGTTCATGGGATCGTTTACCAGCAGCGTCGAGGCCTGCGTGGAGAGCGGCGGAGTGGCTACCGGCGCCGTATTGAACGCGGCGTAAATGGCCGAACCGTCCGCGGCGAAGATGCTGCCGCCCACGTTCTGCTGCGTGTTGAAGGCGCTGGTGAAGGCAAACGGCGCGTTGGCGTTGTTCTCGGAGGCGATCACCGCGAGCGTGGTGATGTCCATCAGGCTCATCCCCGACATGAACTTCGATCCGTCCGGCGCCATGGAGAGCACCGAGGACGCGCCCGACACGGTCCGGTCGCGTAACACGATGCCCGACGCCACTTCATACACGAACAGGTAGGTGGTGGAGCTGGTGGGCGTGATCACGCCCACGATGTAGCTTCCGTCGGGCGTGCGCAGCAGCTTGCTGGCGAAGGTAGTGATGGGCCGCGGCAAAGTGGGCGCGGGAATCGGCGCCGGCATGCTGGGAAGCGCCGGCACCGGTACCGTCTGCAACTGCGCCGATCCGCTCTGGCTGGGATCGAAAAGCGCCAGCGTCCCTTGCGGCACGCCGCTCACCACGCCGGTGCCGTTCATGCTCACCAGCACCCGCCCGTCCGATCCCACTTCCACGCCCTGCGGCGCCGAAGGCAGCAGCACGGTCTGGTTCACCTTGAGCGCGTTGAGGTCGATCTGGTTCAGCGTGGATGTTCCGGCCGACGTGACGTACAGGTAGTTGTTATCCATGCTCATGGCAGCCGCCAGCGGATTCGACCCCACGGGGATGGTCGCCACGATCTGGTTGGATGTGTAGTCCAGCACGTTGACCTGGTTGTTGGTGTTATTGACGAGATACAGCCGGTGCCGGGATTCGTCCAGAACTACGTCCGAAGGGGTGCCCGATGCCAGCCGGATGACGTCGCCGAAGGTGGCGGCGGAGGCCTGCTGGGCCGGGGCCACCCGCGCGGGGGCCAGAGCGAAGAAGAGGGCGGTCAGCGACAATCGCACCAATCCCGATTGACAATTCCACCGATAGCGCACGCGATAGCCTTCCTCGGGAAGCAGCCCCGACTCTCTATACTACATTGAAGCGCGGTCGCAAGGGACCTCCTGGTAGTGCCTGAATTGCGTTGAGCGGAAGACGGCAGTTTTGGATTAGGATTGGGGTGAATCAACTGGCCGGGGATGAAGCACGTCCGTCAGCACATCCCGGTACCCCTCGGCAATTTTATGGGCCGTTCCCGTTCCTTTAGGAAACGTCTTTACCAGACCACACCGAATTGCTCTGTTGAGAGCAGCGCCGCGAACAGTGACGGACATCGGGAGCGCCCTGAAATCATTATCGTCCGCATCGCCGTGATGAAGCAGCCAACGAATCACACTGATTTCTTCTTCGCTAAACGGCTTCAGCCACTCACGCACTTCACGCTCCTTGAATTCATCAGCCGGATGTTTGCGTGAGGCGGCATTCCTAACCCGACTTTCGCACTTCGAGGCCTGAGCGGTTCCTAAGTCCTGAAGAATCAGTAGAGGCCATGGATAGGTCTTCACCACAAATCAGGGCTACCTACCCCCCGCTGGGGCGGCTCCGAGGGCAGGGTC
>Ga0326727_10006520_pt1 | contig 31927 bp, 27 predicted proteins | sample MB2enrmetagenome_FD_207643 | JGI IMG/M metagenome (GOLD analysis project Ga0326727, IMG submission 207643) | Lab enriched peat soil microbial communities from McLean, Ithaca, NY, United States - MB29MY | ecosystem: Environmental > Terrestrial > Soil > Wetlands > Peat | place: USA: New York...
TGATCAATTCTTCGCTTCGGTACATTTCGATTGAAGGGGAACCTTTTTACCGCGTTCCGGCCTATGTCGGCCTGAACGTTTTCCGCAACTTCGAGCTGACTCCGGATACTGCCCTCAGGATCGGTTTCGTAAACGGGATGTATTACCCCGAACCGCCGATCAAATTCAGTTGGCTTTGTCTGCGTTACGACCAGACTATCCAGTTCAACGTGGATTACAAGATTCCGATCATTCACCCGGATGCTCAGACCAATGTCCGGACGAGTGAAGTCGGTATGAACGTGATGAGTACGAATGGGGTAACCACGAATGGGATAATAGTTAATAAATAGTGAGTTATCTAATATTGGGATTGGTTGAAAGATGTGTGGCTCGCATTTCGTACAGCCTGACATGACGACAATGGAGGAAGTGGGATGAAGTTTTTACTGGCCATATTGATGTTGACGTTGTTTTCCGTCTCCTCCTTTGCGCTGGAAGCGATATTCGACGATCCTCATCCTACCAACGGCCTCGATGTTCATGCGCTGGCGCTTCTCAGCTATGGTGCACAGAACAATACCTTCAACCTGAAGCGCTACTTTCTGCGAAGCGACTACGGTGAAACTTTCGATGGAGTTTACGTCCAGGTTTTCGCCGCGGTGGACGGTTACAAGGACACTCATTGGCCGGCAAGCAACTACACCATGACTATGCCGACGATGAACCTCTGGGACGGAGGCGTGTTGGCCGCGTTCGATCTGCCCGTTCCCGCGAAGTACTTCGTATCTTTCCGCGCAGGAGCGATCTACCGCGCGAATTGGGAAACGCTTCTGTGGATCCCGGCAATCCGAAACTCCAACGATGTGGCCGAGTGGGAAGAGACCGGTTATTACGACAGTCCTGTTCAGTACATCCAGGATTTTTTCCAAGCGGCGGGCATCCGCACCGGTTTCTCGGGCAGCGGTTTATACGGCGGCGACTGGGAAATCGGATACTCTCAGGGCGATTTCCGGCACAACATCCCGATGGCGGTTCGCGCCTTCTGGACCAACTCGGCCTTCGAACTCCGCGCGGTGTCGCAGATGAACTATCAGGACCCGACAACCTTCGAGCCCACCAACTGGATGGCGATGGGGCAGCTTTCCGCCATCGCGCACCTGGATTTTCATCCGTTTATTGTCAGCGGACTGGCGAGCATCACCGGCTGGCTGGACGGGCGCGCCCATCTCCAGCTCGAGGAATCGGTCCGCTACGCCTGGCTCACTCTCGCGTTCCGCGAGATCGCCTGTACCTGGGCCCCCGCTCTTTGGGAAGGCTCCCTTTATTGGAGCTTCGGCGGAGCGAAGAAAGACCGGCCGACCAACGCCGCGCCTTCGATTTTCAGCAGTGATCACGCCGTTTCGATCGGAATGGATGCCTCGACCGACGGCATCACGAACCGGTTGTATCTCGGCACTCTGATTGACTTTTAATATCTGAAGATGTATTTACCGGGGCTGTCTCGAAAGAGGCAGCCTTTTTATATGAGCAACCCTCTACCCGGCAACTACGGTTAATGGAATCCAGCGAGGTGGATGTAATCCGCTTAAGAACTTCCCGGACCGCCGTAGTCTTTCCTCGATACCGGTGCAGTGCCTCGGATTCCGGAAGATCTTTTCCCGGCGCCTCCTGTGCGCGACAGTTTCCGGATCGTCTTTCCGGGAAGGATGACGCGAAGCGAGGATGGGTCAACCGTGACGCGCAGCGGAAGCTCCCCGATCCAATCCCCGTCCACCTGAGCCTGACAGCCCCTTTCGGAGCGCACCACAATCTCCTTTCCCGCGCCTACCCAGTGCTTCCGGAGCGCCATTTCATGAGCCACATCGGATTTCCAGCCGAGCGCGTGCTGCAATAATCCGAACACCAGCCGCAGGATACCGATGTGTCCATGCTCCCGGTAGACGAAAACGTCCAGCATCCCGTCCGTCGGGTCGGCCCGGGGCGCCATGGTGAAGAAAGCGCCGTAACGGCTCGTGTTGGAGATCAGAACGTAACTCCCTTCCCCGAAAGGTTCGCCGTCCACTTCCGCCGATAGCAGGGGATGGTCGTAACTCAGGAGCGTTTTCAGCCCCGAGAAGACGTAGGACCAGATCCCCGCGGTTTTCGGCGCCTGGGACTCCATCTGCTTGAGGGCGTAAGCGTCAAACCCCGCGCTCGCCATCAGCAGGAAACGCCGTCCGTTCGCAATTCCCGTGTCGAGTTCGAGGGATCTGCCCTTGCGGATGAGCCGGCACTGCTTCCGGACGGACTTCGGGATACCCATTTCACGGGCAAAAACATTGCCCGTTCCCCACGGCAGGATGCCGAGCTTTATCCGGCTTCCCGCGAGCCCGCACAGCACCTCGTTGATGGTTCCGTCGCCCCCGGCCGCCGCGACGGTATCGTATCCCTCGACGACCGCCGCCCGGGCGATATCGGTCGCATGACCTCTGCGCTCGGTAAACCGGATGACGAGGGGTATTTCATGCCGTCGGAACCACTTGCGAACGGTGGAAAGTTTTCTTTCCCATGATCGGTTCCCGGAAACCGGATTGACGATCAAGAGTGTTTTCATATGATTTTCCTCCTTTCGTCCGATAGGGTCGTCAGCATTTTCGGCATTCTTCATCAAAAATTCATTCCGCGTTCACATAGTTGTCCGCATCGGAAAGCTATACTGAACATTATTGCTGACGCGATTGAATTCCGGAAGAAGGTGGGATGAAGAATGGATGAAAAAAAGCTGTACCTCATCGATTGCTCCGCTCCGTTTTTCTCGCGTCTGCCGGAGGGCGAAACCGTCAACTGGTCCAAGGCTCCTTTGTCCGGCCTCGAGGAAGGCGGACGCATCCGGGGTTCCACTTTTAAAAACGTCCGACGGGAGATGGAACTATACGTATCCCGGGTTTCCGGCATGGGCTACAACGGTCTGACTCTGGACGACCTCGCTCACCTCGCGCTGCTGCGGGGTTACCCGGACAAAACCGCCGACAAGATCGTCCGCTACCGGCGGCACTACGAGGATATTCTTTCCATCGCCCGGAGTTTCGGAATGTCGGTTTTCGTCAACACCGACATTTGCTTCACCAACCAGACCATCCTCGGCCGCCTGACGGATGGGGAGCCGGTGGAATCCGTGATGGAAGAGGCCGTGCTGTCGCTCTTCACGCGCTTCCCGGAAGTTTCGGGGGTCGTTTTCCGGGCGGGCGAGTCCGACGGAGTGGATACGAAGTCGGAGTTCCGGAGCCGCATCCTTCTGGAGACTCCGGTACAGGCCAACCGCTTTCTCCGGAAGCTGCTGCCGCTATTCGAGAGACTCGGGAAAACCCTGATTTTTCGCACTTGGACGGTGGGCGCGTATCCCCTGGGAGACCTGATCTGGAACCCGTCCACATGGAAGAAGGTCTTCCGGAATATCAGCAGTACCGCACTCGTCATTTCAATGAAGCCCGGCGAGGGTGATTTTTTCCGCTATCTGGAACTCAACCCGATCTTTTTCCTTCCCGGACCTGCCCGGATTCTTGAAATCCAGGCGCGCCGTGAATATGAAGGTTTCGGGGAATTCCCGAGTTACATCGGAAAGGAAATCCAGGCCTGGTCAAACGAGCTCTCCGGGCTGACGTATTTCCGGGGCGTCTCGGTGTGGTGTCAGACCGGAGGCTGGTCCCGCTTCCGGAACCTCACCTTTCTCCGGGATTCTTCGTTCTGGAACGAACTCAACGCGGCGGTGGCCGTCGCTGTTTTCCGTTATGGACGTTCACATTCCAAAGCCGCCTGTCATTACTGGGGCGGTTCGGGAAAGAAGGACTTTCTCGAATTCCTCCGTCTTTCCGGGGAAGTGGTGGAGAAGTACCTTTACGTTCCGGCCTTCGCAAAAAAACGGTGGTACTTCCGTTCGGTCCGCGTCCCGCCGCTACTGGACGTACTTTGGGACCGGGTGACCATTACGGACGGGATCGCCCGCGTTTATCGGGCGCTCTCCGGAAAGCACGGCGGAAAAGAATACAACACCGGGGGTATGAAGAAGCGGCTTGCGCGGATGGAACTGCTTGCGGACCGTCTCCGGCTGCCGTACCGCGGTGAGTTCCACCGCGATACCCTTCGGGTGCTTACCCTTGCGCGAAAGCTGGTGTTCCGCAAGGGCGATATCGCCGATGCGAATAAACTCGCGAGAATCGCTGCCGCTTACCGCCGGAAACACCCGGACGGCTTTCGCTTCCGGGTCAACCTGACCGTCGGAATGGCGCATGGAGCGGCAGAGACAGCCATAAGGCTCGCCGTGAGGAAAAAGCCGGAATACCGCCTGCTGGACCGCTTGATCTTCCATCCCTGGCTGCTCTTCTTCTGGCGCGTTCTCGCACGTCTGCTGAAAAGACAGCTTCCGCCGGCAGCGGACCGGGTAGCCATGCCGCTGGAAAAGCTGCTGCGCTGAAGTGCCCAAATCGATTCCTGCGTACTTCCTTGTTAAAGAACAAAAGGTTATACGCGGGTTTGAAATTTTCCCGTTGAAAGATTATACTTAACTGTCATGTTCGGGAGAGTGATTCCGTTCCCGGACGTCAAGCCGGAGGTGGCAATGAAATATCGCAAGATGGGGCGCACGGGCGTTGATGTTTCGGTGCTGGGTTTCGGCTGTATGCGGCTTCCCACTCTGGGAACGGCGGATCAGATTGATGAAGAAGCCGCGACGAAGCTGCTGCACGACGCGATCGGGAACGGCGTCAACTACATCGACACGGCATGGTTTTACCACGCGAAAGTTTTCGGGCAGAAGGGGCAGAGCGAACCCTTCGTCGGGCGTGCGCTCTCAGGCGGCTGGCGCGAAAAGGTCCGGCTCGCGACGAAACTCCCGGCGATGATTCTCCAAACCCGTCCGGATATGGACCGATTCCTCGAACAGCAGTTGGAACGTCTTCAAACCGACCACCTCGACTTCTACCTCGTCCACGGAATCGATGGGGAAGCCTGGGATCGTGTAAAAGCCCTCGGCGTGCGCGAGTTCCTCGACAAAGCCCGTGCGAAGGGATTGATCCGCTTTCCGGCCTTTTCCTACCACGGAAACCGGGCGGACTTTCCCCGCATCGTCGACGATTACGACGGCTGGTCATTCGCGCAGATCCAGTACAACTACATGGATACCGATTACCAGGCCGGCTATTCGGGGCTGAAATATGCCGCCGGGAAAGGCCTCGGCGTGGTGGCGATGGAGCCGCTCAAGGGCGGCCGCCTCGCGAACAACCTTCCTCCCGAGATGCGGGACGTCTTCGGCAAGCGCCCCGAAGGATGGAGTCCCGCCGAGTGGGCGCTCCGCTATGTGTGGAACGAGTCCGGCGTCAGTACGCTCCTATCCGGGATGAACGCTCCCGCGCAGCTCGAGGAAAACCTCCGCATCGCGGATAAAGTCGAAGCGGGGACCCTGCCCCCGGAACATCTCGCGGTTTACGACGCCGCCCGGAACGCGATGCGCTCGCGGGTAAAAGCCGACTGCACCGCCTGCCGCTACTGCCAGCCTTGCCCGCAGGGCGTGGAAATCCCGGAACTGCTCGCGGCGCTCAACTCCGCTTCGATGTGGAACACGAGGGACCCCTGGCTCACCGGATTCACCCGGATCGCCGGTAAACCCTCCGCATGCACCGAGTGCGGACAGTGCGAGGAGATGTGCCCCCAGCACCTGCCGATCCGTCAGCTTCTGAAGGACACTGCGGCCTGGTTCGGCGCATAAAGGAGAAAGCCTTGAAAAAAATCCTCTATTACGACTGCTTTGCCGGCATCAGCGGCGATATGAACCTCGCGGCGATGATTGATCTCGGCGTTCCGGAGGAGTATCTGCGCTCGGAGCTCGCGAAGCTCGGAGTGGAAGGATATCGTCTGAAGGTATCGAAGGACATCAAAAACGGAATCACGGGTACGCGGGTGGATGTGGAGCTTCCGGAAGAACACCACCACGAGAATCATGATCACGCGGATCATTCCCATTCGGGACACCGGAACCTGAGAATAATAACGGAAATGATCGAAAAGAGCGCGTTATCCGATGCAGTGAAGGGAAAAAGCATCCGCCTCTTCCGTAAGGTGGCGGAAGCCGAAGCGAAGGTTCACGGAAAGCCGGTTGAAGAAATCCATTTCCACGAAGTCGGCGCGCTGGACTCGATCGTGGATATGGTCGGCGCCGCGATCTGCCTGGATTACCTGAAGCCGGACCATGTCTGCGCCTCCACGGTCGAGCTCGGCGGCGGTTTCGTGAAATGCGCGCACGGCCTGCTTCCCGTTCCCGCTCCGGCGACGGTGGAAATCCTCCGGGGAGTGCCTGTCAAAAGCGGCGCCGTCCCTTTCGAGACCGCCACACCCACCGGTGCCGCCATTCTCTCCGTTTTCGCCGATGAATTCACGGACAACAAGCGCTTCCGCATCGTCAAAACCGCATACGGAATCGGCCACCGCGACGCGGACATCCCTAACGTCCTCCGGGTCTTCCTCGGGGAAGCGGCCGAAGCCGCGGCCGAGCCGGACTACCGCGTCCTGGAATGCAACATCGACGACATGAATCCCGAAATTTACGGCTACCTGCCGGAAAAGCTCCTCAAAAACGGCGCAGACGACGTCTATTTCACCCCCATCGTCATGAAAAAATCCCGTCCGGCGATCACATTGTCCGTCCTCTGCCGCGGAGATCGGGAGGAGGAAGTGAGCCGGATGCTTTTCCGCGAAACGACCACCCTCGGCATCCGTGTCATGGCCGTGTCCAAGCGGATGCTCGACCGTACCGAGAGGACCGTGAAAACCGGCGCGGGAGAAGTGCGGATGAAAAGCGCATGGCTGGACGGCGTTATCCTGAAAGAAAAGCCGGAGTTCGAAGATTGCCGCAAAATCGCCGAAGAAAAGGACATTCCGTTACGGGAAGTATACGAGATCATATCGGGAGAAGTGAAAAAGGGATCCTGACTTGAGGGGCGCGGCAGGTTCTCCGGAGAATTTCTCCGGACAGGCCGGTTTGCGTCACGGTACCGGAAATAAACCGCCGTCAATCGCGAAGAAAATCGAGGGCTTCCTGAAGACTGGGCGAGAGATGGATGAGATCGGACAGAGAGGAAAGACGGAGCAGGTTCCGGATACTGTCGTTGACGTTGATCATACAGACGGTCTTGCCGAGAAGCATGGCGTTCTTCACGGTCATGGCGAGGAGTCCGAGTCCCATCGAATCGATCCAGGACACGTCCTGCATATCGAAAACAAAACGGTAGGCGCCTTCCCGGGTGCGGTTCTTGAGAAATCGCTCCACTTCCTCGAGGAAGAAGAAGGTCATCTCCCCGTGGTAGCGGATCACGTCCGCGTTTCCTTCCCGGATGAATTCCACCTGGCCTTTCATGTACACTCCCGGCGATTATTCAGCGAACGGGATAAAAAATTCGCAGGCTGCCCGGAGACAGCCTGCGCGTTTTTCCATATTCAGGGCTTGGTATAGATCATGCGGCTGTTGTAGCCGTCGAAGCCGTCGTCCACGAAAGACACGTTGGCGGTCTTGCCCACGGGCTTGGGCGTCACGGTTTCCCAGAAGGTATTGATGGGATCTTCGACGTAAAGGTAATCCTGGGGTTTACCTTCACCGTCGATATATTTGGCATCCAGATCGATGACGAACTTGTACTGCATCCAGTCCCCGGTCTTGGCGGTAGCCATCGGAACATTGGTCAGCGTGTACCAGGTGTCCGGATTCTTGGAGGAGGGAATCAGACGATTGGGAATGTCGCTGGAGAAGGTGGTCCAGCTATTGAAGGGTCCGAACACGCAGATCGCCTTGATCTTGGGATGCGCTTCCAGCATGGCGACCGCGTTGGTATAATGGATGAACTTTCCCCAAAGCTGTTTTTTCTTTCCGGCCACGGTTTCCACGTTGTACTGCTTGAGAACGAGGTCGGCGCGGCGCTTCATGTAATCCACAGCCAGAGGAATATTGAGGCGGAACTTCATGGAACCGTCTTTCTGGATCTCGTAGCTCTTATAGGTGTTGTCCAGAGCGGCGAAGGAAAATCCTGCGGTGAGCAGAACCAGGAGCGACACGAGCAAGGCGACCGATTTACGCATAGGGAATACCTCCATTTCAATTCAGAATACTTTGCCAATAGTATAATACGGGAAGCCGTGTTGTCAAGCAAAATCCGGATTGAATTCCTTCCCGTTCCGATCAGAAACCGAGCTTCCGGAAAAACGGCGGCGCCAGGACGATCATTCCGACGGCGGTCGCCGATACCGCGGCCGCGAGTACGGAGGCCGCCGCCGCATCCTTCGCGAAACGGATGGCGGGGTCCCGACGCTTCGTCACGCGGTCCGAAAGGCGTTCCACCGCCGTATTGGCGAGTTCCGCCGCGAGCACCATCCCCGCCGCGAGAGCGACAACGGCCCAGCGGAGAGCATCGATACCGGTCCACACGCCCAACACGACGACAGCCGCGAGAGCCGCGAGGTGAAACCGGAGATTGCGTTCGGTCCTGAGGGTTACGGCAAAGCCGCGCCCGGCATGGACAAAACCGCGGAGGAAACGCCGTACCGGAGAGATTTTCGTTTTCCGGTGATGGTACGGGCGAATCCTCCGGGTCATTCTCACGGAAGCGCCTTCCAGACAGCGTAACCTCTCGCCGGCAGGGCGATCCGCCCGTTCGTAAGCGCGGCGGGTTTACCGGTCAGGAGATCGGTGAAACGCTCCGTTTTCAGTCCGGGCAGTGCCTCGACGACGTTCGAGTCGGAACCGCTCGCGACCACGAGGATGACATTGCTCCCGTCGGTGCGTGTATAAGCGATGAACTTCGTGTCCGACTTGGGGAACAGCGTGATATCTCCCGTCCGGAGGGCGGGTTCCGCCTTGCGGATGGCGAGCATTTTCTGATACAGGCGCCAGAGGGAACCGGGATCTTTCTGCTGGCATTCCACGTCGTAGGGATCGGCGTTGGTCACCACGGGGGTCCAAGACTTGTCCTGCACCGAGAATCCGTCGGCATGGCCGTTCGTGGTCCACTGCATCGGGGTGCGCTTCTGGACGTCGTCCCGGCCGGACCGCTGGAACATCCCGATCTCCTCGCCGTAGTAGAGCATCGGCGTACCCGGCTGCGTCAGAAGAAGCACCGGGGTCAGCATCGCGTTCGAGAAATTGTTGCCGATCACGTTCATCACGCGGATCATGTCGTGGTTGGCAAGGAACGGCGAGTAGAAAGCGGCGGGAGCGGGAAAAGTCAGACGCTGGGAAATCCCGTCGTAAAGGCCGCCCATATTGCCGATCTTTCCCGCGGCGAGCTGCACCCGTTCCGAGAAGCTGAAATCGAAGCACATATCGAGACCCGTTCCGTTTTCATAGTACTTCGAGATGTTCGAGTAACTGCTCCAGACCTCGCCCACCAGAAGAAAGTCCGGCTTGCGGCTCTTCACCCAGGCGTTGTACTTCACCCACCAGTTCAGCGTGGACACGGAATCCAGCTCGCCGACGCCGGGACCGTCCTCCAGCATATGCCGGGCGGCATCCAGACGGAAGCCGTCCACGCCCTTGTCGATCCAGAACTGCGTGATCCTCTTGATCTCCTCGAAGACGAGGGGTTCGAAGTGATTGAGGTCCGGCATCCAGGCGCCGAATGCGGAATAATACCATTCCTTGCGCACGGGGCTCCAGTTCCAGGTCTTCAACCAGCCCACGGGTTTGACGTTGGTCCAGCAGTAGTAATTGTCGTAGGGTTTCTCGCGGTTCGCCGATCGGATAAACCATGGGTTCAATTGAGAGGTGTGATTGAACACCATGTCCAGGAGCACGCGAATGCCGCGCTTATGGGCTTCGGCGAGCAGACGGTCGAAATCCTGCATCGTGCCGAGGTCTTTGGCGATATTGGTGTAATCCTCCACGTCATAGCCATGATAGGATTTGCAGGTGTTGATGGGATTCAGCCAGATCGTGTCCACACCGAGGTTGGTGAGATAATCCAGTTTCAGGGTTATTCCGGCGAGATCGCCCTTCCCGTCGCCGTCGGAATCGTAGAAGCTGCGGGGGAAAATTTCGTATATCACGGAATCCTTCCACCAGCCGTTTGTGGTGGAAAACAGCGGAATCACCGAAAAGAAGACCAAGATTGATGCGAAGACCGGCAGAAGCGCGCGCGACAGGATCGGCATATCGGACCTCCCGAATTTTGTTGTATAAATTATACAACGCAACCGGTTTCGTGTCAATCCCGGGAGGGGAAATTTCCGCTCACGTCCGGCGATTCAGCCCCGGAGCTCCCGCAGCAGCTTACGCAGGACTTCGGCCCATTCGCCGGGGTTATCCATATAAGAGCCATGATGCCCCGGAAAGACAGCCACTTCCCCTCCAAGCTGTTTTGCAAGAATCTGCGCCACCTGTACATACCATTTTTTCCGTGCCAGTCCCCAATCCCCGACGACCATCACCACCCGAACCCTGTTTTCCCGGATTTTCCGGACATCCGGCAGGTAATTAGTGACCGGCAGAAGTTCCTGCTTTACCAGGAAATCGACCGAATCCTGCGCGCCGATGCGCTTTTCGCCAAGCCTCTCCCGCCTGGCCTTCGAATATTCGCCGGCCTTGAGCTGAGCCCGGATCAGGCGAATCGTGGGGACACGAATCCCGAACATGAAGCGCATCGCGGCAATGGAGGAACCGAAGCGGAACGCCGTCCGGTAACAAGCGGCGAAGAAGCGCTGCCACCTTTTGGCGTTCGGAAGCACGCGGGGAACGGGCGCTTCGTGGGAAACGACCGCACGCACGGACTGCGGCTGGGTTTTTGCCATGTCCAGCGCAATGACCGCGCCGCTCGAATTGCCGAATACGATGGCGGAAGTTTCCCCGGCCGCCCGGATCACCGCCGCCGCGTCCCGGCTCTGCTGTCCGATCTCGAAGTTCTGCGGTTCGTTGCGCGTGCTGCGCGAGTTGGCACGGCGGTCGTAGGTGATGACCTTGAACTCGTCGCTGAGAAGGTCCGCGATAGCGGCATAGTAGGCACCGTCTCCGCCCGCGGCCGGGATCATCAGGAGCGGCGTTCCGCTGCCGCGTATTTCATAATAAAGCTCGTCGCCCTCGGTCGATACACGGCCGCTCCGGACCTCGATTTCCCTCGCATTCATAGCGTTTCCTCCCGGGGATTTCTTCTAAATCAGACATCCGCCGTTTCCGCTGCGAAAATAAGCGGCATCAGGTGCCTGCGGGTCCGGTTGAAAAATCCCGGACGAACCGAAGGACGGTTGGGAAAGACAGGCGGAAGGTTTCAGGAAAACACCGTAAAACTCTCCCGGACGCGCTTGAAGGAGTCTTTGAACCAGATCTTCGCGGTTTCGGCGGTAGTGCCGTGAAACCGGACCCACTGGTCGCCGACGGAAAAGAAGGCGATGATCGGAAGAGTAAGAAAGAAGAAAAGCCGCTCCCGGAAAAGCTTTTCGTCGCCGATGTTGCCTCCGGACTCGCGCAGCTTTTCGATGATGACACGATAGAGGGGATCGAGGATCTGGTACATGAAATCCTTCTCGACGGACATCTTCAGCGCCTCGACGGTAAGAATCCGCAGGATGTTCTTGCGGCTTTCGATAAAATCCAGAAGCTTGTCGAAGAGGACATCCAAGTCTTGCTTGCCCTTGAGGGAAACATCCCGGAAAGAGACTTCGACGATTTCCAGGGCGCTGGCGACATTGGCCTTGATCAGTTCCTCCAGCAGAATTTCTTTGCTGCTGAAGTGATAGTAAAGAAGGGCTTTGTTGACTCCGGCCCGCCGGGATATTTCGTCGACACGGGAACCGTCGTACCCCTTCTCGGCGAATTCCAGCTCGGCCGCCTCCAGGATCTTCCGGCGTGTATCTTTGGGACTCTTGTTGTCACTCGCATTGGCTTTCGTTCTCATGGCGGCCACTCCAACTCCGTGATCCGGGCGCGCCTGCCGTTCTCGTCGCCGCCGCGCTCCGTCGAAATAAGTATACCGGCACGCGCCGGCGTTGTCAATAAATGGAACGGGTGCAAGTCCGCATAGCGAGGGATCTCCCGTTCTCCGGAAGCGGAGGAATGTCTCTCCGCTTCCGGAATTCCGGGAAGAGGGTATTATTTCACGTAAGTCTTGAGGAAGCCTTGGGTAAACACGCCCTTTTCCTTCAACCCCTGATCGAATACGATGTTGTCCATGGATACCTCGGTGAAGTGCTTGTTGCCGACGTTTTCCATCCGGATCTTGCGATAAATCCAGTAGTTTCCGTTCTTCTCGGCGGTGTTGATCGTCAATACCTTCTTCTTGACGCCGCCGTTCGACATTTCCACGCTTTTGGGCATAGAGTTGGACTTGTCCACCACCATAACGATGGAATCGTACGGAGAGTCCGAACCCGCTTTGCGCTTCAGGCCGAGCGTCCAGGTTTCCCCGGTCTCCGAAGACACGACTGCATCGAAGTCCTTGGAGTAATTGAAGCTTCCCATCTCGCGATAGGAGAAATCGGTGCCCTGGAAATCGTTGTCCTTCATATTGCCCTGGATGCGGCGCACCTTCTGGTAAGCGGGAAGATATACGTACATCTCGTTGTCGCCCAGCGCCAGCACGCCCACGTTGTTGACCGAAGCCGGCGTGATGAACTTGACGCAGCGCAGATCCTTGCCCATCGTCCAGATCTTGAGCGAGCGGTCCTCGCGGTCATTGTCGTTGACGGTGCTGCCCAGCGTCATCTTGTAGTCGCCCTGAATGTCGCGAGGGGCGGTCAGCACCGCTTCCACCTTGTCCAGAACGTCGTTGCCGGTCAGCGAATAAAGGTTGACGGCGGCGAACAGCAGCAGCGCGGAAATGGGAATCAGTCCTTTCATTGGAAACCTCCTGTCGATTTTCTGTCGATATTCGTAAAACATCTTTTTTCCGGAACTCATTCGATCACCTGAGGGTGCAGGAACTTGTTGAAATACAGCAGGATGACCGGCATCATGGTGATGGTGGCGAAGCTCGCCGTGAACATCGTGACGAACATCTGGATGCCGAAGTCGCGCAATGGAACGATGTTGGAAAGCGCCAGCGCGAGGAAACCCAGCCCCACCGCGAGCGCGTTGGAGAGAATGGCGCGGCCCGTCGTAGAAACGGTCTTCACGAAGGCGTCTCCCGGCGAAAGCCTGGTCACATTGATCTCGTGGAAATACCGCGCCATGTACTGGATGGTGTAGTCGATGCCCGCCCCGATGGTGATGCTCGCGACGGTAACGGTAATGAAATTGAGCCGGATACCCATCATTCCCATAAAACCGAAGTTGATGACGATGGTGAAGATCATCGTGAAGACCGACAGCACGCCCGAAAGAACCGACCGGAACATCAGGGCGATGAGAGCCATCACGATGAGCACGGCGGTAAAGATGGAAGCGACCTGGTTGTCCACAACGATCTTGTCCATATCGGAAAAGAGCTTGATGATCCCGCTCACGCCGGCCTTGGCGAAGACCGGAGCGCCGGCCGCGTTCGCGGAAGGTACGGGGATCTCGTTCCACAGCAGCGGCGACAGCGAGTAATCCAGATCCTCTGAGGACAGGCGCTCATCGCCCTTCAGCACGACGCTGCGAACGGTTTTCGAAAGTCCTTCGAGAAAGAGCTTCTGGCGTGCGTAGTCGTTGGCGAGGTTGGTCCACGTCTTTCCGTCCATCGCGGCGGCGGCATTTCCGAGACCGTTCCGGAGCGCGGACAGATCGGCCGGGATGCCTCGCCGGACGAGACGGTTATAGAGCATCACGGAGGAAAGATCCTGCGCCGCCGGGTTGGTGTAACTGTTCGGGACGAATTCCGCATGATCGTAAGCCCGCACGACGGCGCCCATATTGGAAAGAATGCGCTGCTGGGTGCGGGAATCCACCAGCGGAAGCAGGAAGCTCGAAGTGAATTCGTCCTTGTTCCGCCCGACGATCCGGCTGATATGGTCATTTCCTTCTATGAAGAACCAGAGATTGTTGATCTCGTTCTGAGTGTCCGGAAGCCGCTTCACCTGAGTCATGTTGGCGTTCAGCACGGCGATCGTGTCGACGATCGAGTCCGGGCGCGCCTTGGAACCGGCATGGTAGCGGGAATTCTCCTCGATGGCGGTCACGGTTTTGAGCACCCGCGGGTCGGTCGCGTCGGCCTTGAAGTAGAGTTCGAGCGTGCCGCTGCCGTTGAAGACGGCGTTCACCTTCTCGCTGGCCGTCCGCGGTTCGGAGCCTTCCTTGAAGTACTTGATGTAGTTGGAGTCCGTCGTCACCTTAGTGGCGAAATACAGGTTCACCACCGTCAGCAGGCCGATTACGATCAGTACAGGCACCTTGTTGCCCTCGATCCATTTCGCCAGGTTCTTGAGAATCTTGCTTTCTTTCTCGGATTCCGGCTTCTTGAAGCGGCTGCCGGCCAAAGGAAGCACCGTCAGGAGCGCCGGGATGAAGGTCAATGTCAACACGAACGAAATCAATACGCCGATCGCGTTGATCACCGAGAAGTCGATGATCGCCCGGATGCCCGAGGAGGTAACCAGCGAGATGAAGCCCGCGAAGACGGTCAGGCCGCTCATCGTCACGGGAATGAAAAGCCTGCGCGTGGAACGGTATACCACGTCCTTCTTGTCCGTGTTGCCCTGGAGCTTCTCATGGTACTCGTTGATGATGTAGATTCCGTAAGCGTTGCCGATGGCCATCAGCACCACGGGGATGGCGATGCCGATGGGCGTAACCGGAAAGCCGAGGTAGCCCATGATGCCCATCGAGGCGACCGTGGAAAGAATCACCGTAAAGAGGGGAAGCAGCGTCCCGTAAGGGTGGCGGAAGGAGAAGAAAAGCGCAAGGAGAATCAGCGCCGACACCAGCGGAAGGAGGAACTTCATATCGCCTACGATGATGCCGGAGATGGAGTTCATCAGCGAGGGCGTGCCCGAATAAAACACCTGCACGTCGGGCCGGTTGGCTTTCAGATAGGCATTCACCTTCGCCTTCACCCGCTTGGCAAGGTCGCCGCCGTTCGCTTCCGGCTGCCCTTCGATCACGATGGCGGCGCTTTTCCCGTCGGAGGAGACAAAGGTGCCGTTGTATTTCTCCTTGCTCATCACGTAATCGCGCACCGAATCGAGGAATTTCTGATCGTTGGTCAGAGTGTCGGGATAGAGCTTGTCCACCACGATCCCCGCTTCCGTACTGCGGATGTCGTCGATCGCGGTGAGGCTGAGGACTTCCCCGACCTCGGGATTCTCCTTTACCAGCTTCGACAGATCTCCGACCATGCGTACGTTCTCGTAACGGAAGACGTCGTCGGTCTGGAGCATCACGATGATAGGGTTGCTGACCTTGAAGGTATCGTTGATATAATACTGCAACTGCGCGATGGGACTCTTCCGGTCGAACCAGTGTAGCATATCGCTGTCGATGGCCAGTCGGGAAATGCCGAAACCGGCCGCGGCCACGATAACGGCGATAAGCGCGAGCGTGATCCAGGCATGATTGATCACCCGCCGGATGAATGAACTGATGAACCGTTCCAGTGCTTCTCTCATTTTTGCTCTCCTTGTCGCTCGATAAAACCATCAAGTTTAAACTGACTGGTTAGTTTTATTATAATCCCGATTTTCTTGAAAGTCAAGCGCCGGAATCCCGAAACCTCTCCAACCTCGTTATATCGGTGAAAGTGACTGATCAATTCATTAGCGGCGCTCTTTTCAAAGGGCTTTTAGATCAATCCCGGATATCCGCATACTTCCGGAAGAACGTTTCCGCAAATCCGGCTGACTGCCATCATAACCGATTATCTTTGTTTTCCGTTCGGATGGGACAGCTCAACGTACCGGAAAACAAAGGGTTGCAGAAATTCTTTCCGGAGCGCTTGACAACCGGAGAAAAAATGACTAAAATAACTAAACAGTCAGTTTAAACCAAATAGTATTAAGGAGGAGTTTGATGAAGGTTTTCTGGTCCCTCGCCGCAACGGTGCTGCTCTTCACGACGGCCCATGCCATGGACATAAGCGGGAATTTTACCACCGAAACACGGGATTCCCTCTCCAACGGCGACATCCTGTTCAACGAAGAAAGCGGCCACTTGAAATTTGAAGGCAATACGGGCGACAACTTCTATGCCATGGCACAAGTAGGCTTCCGGTATTACGGATATCCCGTGAGTCAAACCGGTCTCGGACAGGTGCTCTCACCGCTGGAAACCGGAGAATGGTATTCCCTGGAACCGCTGGAAATCGGGATCGATCAGGCGTATTTCACCTGCCGGAACTTCCTTCTGGACAACCTGGACTTCTCCGCCGGCAAACAGCGGATCACATGGGGTACGGCCGATAAGCTCAACCCGACCGACCTTCTGGATCCCGGAGATTTTTCGGACCCGCTGCGCATCGGTGAGAAGATCCCCGTCATCGCGTTGAACGTGAACTACAGCATACCCGCCATCGACGGAGGACTTCAACTGGTGTACGAGCCCTATTCCGGACTCGCACGAATCAACGGAATTATGGCTTCGCAGGTATCGAACCTTCTCGTCTCCAACCTGCTGGCAAACGACCTTCCGTCGGTCCTATCCCCGTCGGTCGGACTTAACGGAAGCGTGCAGGCTCCCGAACTCAATGTCACCAATGGAACTTTCGGCGCCCGCTTCTCCGCTAAGCTTGCCGGATTCGACCTTTCAGCGAGCTATATGACGCGCATCAACGACATTCCCTATATCAGCAGCGTCAGCGAAAAAGGAACCATCAACGGGATGCTTGCCGGGATGCAATTCGCCCCGACCAACCTGGTGGTCCAGTCCGTAAACTACGAGCTTTCCTACTACCGGGAACACGTAATCGGCTTCGACTTCTCCAAGGACCTCGGATTTATCGTCCTCTGGGGTGAAGTCGCCGCGACTATTCCCCCGCAGTTACGGACGACCGAGACCTCGGCCAACACCTTCTCGCTGGGTGGCACTGCGCTGGGTTCCACCAACACCACCAATCTCGTCGACTACCTGTCCAACCAGCCGTATTTCAAGTACACGGTGGGCTTCGACTGCACCATCGGTGACGGCTACTACCTCAACTTCCAATGGAATCACGGCGGCGCGACCGAATCCGGCAACGAAGGCGCCAACCAGCTTCAGGACTACCTCGTGCTGCGTATGGAGAAAAAGTTCTTCAATGACAAGCTGAAATTCACGCTGACGGGTACCTATAACGTCGATAATTTCTACGAGGCCGCCACCAATACCAATGTTCTCGCCTATCTGGACGATCATTACGCCGTGATGGGCGATTTCGCCGTCACTTATTCGCCGATCTCCGACCTCAGCGCCGCTATCGGCGTGACGGGCGTCACCGGCAAAACCGGCACGATGGTCGGACTGCTGAGCGATTACAACATGCTGTATACGAAAATCGAGTACTCGTTTTAAGTCTCCGCCGCCCGGACAGATTCACCGTCCGGAACCCGGGAGTTTCGGCATTGCCTCTTCCATAAAAAAAACCGGCCGGGAAGTTTCCCCGGCCGGTTTTTTTTGCCCCGGCATCCGGCGACATGAAAACGGGCGGCGATTTCCATCGCCGCCCGTCAATCAATTCTTTGTTTCCTATACGAACTTGCCGTATTCGGGATTGTCCGGATAATAGCGGATCGCCACCACCTTGTTTCCGCGGGTATTATAGACAAAGCCGCCGTTCCAGAATTCCAAAGCCGCGAAAAGGGCGTTTCCGCCGTCCATATCGTTGGATTCGGGCCCCTTCCAGGCGACGAGTTCGGCAAAATGCTCAAAGTCCTGGCTGACGAGACAGATGGTCCGATTGATGGAGAAACGGTTCCAGTCTTCCATGGTCTTGAAGCCGGGACCTTCATCCTCCACGATAATCTTGGCACGTTTGTTGAAATCGAACCATACGCGGATCTTCTTGGACTGGTCCATCTTGTTCCCATGCTCGATTCCGTTCTTGACGAGTTCGGAAATCTGCTGTTCCAACAGGTTGACTTCCTTATAAAGAGCGGGCGCGTACTGAATGATGTAGGAAGTGTAGGCGCGCACCTTGGAGAAATCGCTGGGGAACTCCTTGTAATACATTCCATGCGTGTTGAAAAGAGTATTGTCGTCCGGAACGCGTGCGATCTGCTTCACCTGGATTTCACGATTGTCTTCCAGCTTGATGTTAAGGGTGTTTTCGTTTTTCTTCGAAACCACCTCGAACTTGTAAAGATCCTGCACCAGCATAAATCCTCCTCGGGATTCCGCGTCATGTTATCGGCAGGCGGACCGGTAGAAATTGAATGAAATGAAAAATGAGGGAAAACGATTTTCATACCCTGCCAAAGCGGTAATAATATAAAGACAAACCGATGAAAAGTCAAGCTCTCTCTTCCCGCTTCCCCCCGCTAAAGATCCTTTTCCGCAAATTCACGGGAATTTCACACGACAAAAACAAGCGTTTAACAGCACTGCCTTAAAATTATTTATCTGAACTGTTTTATCAATTGAAATAAAGAAGGAGGCACACGATGTCCAGAGCCGATTGTCACGTTCACAGCAGGTTTTCCGACCATCCTTCCGAGTGGTTCCTCCAGAGACTCGGAGCTTCCGAGTCTTACACCGACCCGGAAACGGTTTACCGAACGGCAGTGGAAAAAGGACTGGATTTCGTGACCCTCACCGACCACAATACGATGGAAGGTTCCCTGTACCTCAAGGAAAAATATCCCGACCGCGTGTTCACGGGCGTGGAATCCACCGCCTATTTTCCAGAGGATGAATGCAAAATTCATATTCTCATTTACGGCCTCTCCGATGCGCAATTCCGGATGATTGAAAAGAAGCGCAAGAATATCTACACTCTGCGCGACTATCTCCGGAGCGAAAATCTGGCGCATTCGGTGGCGCACGCCACCTACCCGGTCAATGGCCGTCTCACGCAGACGCACCTCGAGAAACTGATCGTGCTCTTCGATACCTTCGAGGCGATCAACGGCGCCCGCGATCACGTCCATAACGACGGGTGGGAAACGATCCTGCGCTCGCTGACCGAAGGCGACATCGAACGGCTCGCCCACAGGCACCGCCTCGAACCCTTCGGTAAAGACTCCTGGAAGAAGGGCTTCACGGGCGGCTCCGACGACCACGCCGGGCTCTTTCTCGCCAGAACATGGACCGAAACACCGGCCGATTCACCGGAGGATTTCGTCGCCGCGATCCGCGACCGGAATTCCGTCGCCGGAGGACGCGAAGGAAACTTCCAGTCCCTCGCCTTCTCCATCTACAAGATCGCGTGGGATTTCTCGCAGCAGCGCGGAAAAAAACTCGCCGGAAACTTCCTCATGGAACTTACGGGTTATCTCTTCGGAAGGAAGAAACTCAGCCTCTGGGATCGCCTCCGGCTCCGCTCCTACCGTTCGCTCAAGGCCGACGAGGTGCGGCGTATTCTGCATGACCTTGTGATGGAGCTTTCCCGCCTCGACGGGAACAATATAGACGAACGCCTGACGCTGGTTTACGATCGCGTGTCCGACATCGCCGACGAACTCTTCCGCGCACTCTTCAAGTCCGCCGGAAAGAGCATGGGCGGCGGCGACCTCGGCGGGCTGTTCAAGAACCTCTCCGCCTCGCTCCCCGCCGTATTCCTCTCGGCCCCCTTCATCACCACATACAATCACCTGCATGTCAGCCCGCGCCTCCTTCGGGACCTCGGATCGACGCTGGAAAAACAGCCGTTCCGCGATCTCGGCAAGAAAATCCTCTGGTTCACCGACACCATCAGCGACCTCAACGGCGTCTCGGTGACCCTGCGGAAAATCGGACATCTCGCGCATGAAGAGGGACGCGACCTTCTCATTGTGGCGAGTCTGCCGGAGAACGCCGGCATGGAACAGCTCCCGCCGAACCTCCTGAACCTCCCGGCCGTAGCCTCGATGCCTCTGCCTTTCTATGAAAAACTCCAGCTCCATATTCCGTCGATACTGACGTCGCTTCGGGAACTGCACGACTTCAACCCGGACGCGGTTTACATTTCCTCGCCGGGACCAATCGGTCTTCTCGGCCTCGCCGTGGCCAAACTTTCCGGCGTGCCCGCCTACGGCGTCTACCACACCGACTTTACCGAAGAAGCGCGCCGCATCGCCGGCGAGGAAGGCCCGCACCGTTTCGTGGAAAGCTTCATGCGTTGGTTCTACTCCGCCTGCGACGAAATACGGGTCCCGAGCCGCGAATACATCCGGCTTCTTTCCGAACGCGGCTACGACGACAAGAAGATGAAAATCTTCCCGCGCGGCATCGATTCCGGGACTTTCCGTCCGATAAAGCCGGCGGAAATCGCCCCGCTTCCGGGAATCGCCGACGGAACCACCCTGCTGTACGCCGGACGCATCTCGAAAGACAAGAACCTGGAGTTCCTCGCCGGCGTATTTGAGAACGTCCAGAAAACCCATCCGAAGCTGAACCTGGTCATCGCCGGCGATGGACCTTACCTCGGGGAGCTGAAGAAGCGGCTTTCCCATAACCGCCGCGTTCTCTTTACCGGCCGCCTTCCCAACAAGGACCTGGTCCGCCTTTACAATCTCTCGCACTACCTCGTTTTCCCCAGCGTCACCGATACCTTCGGGATGGTGGTTCTGGAAGCCCAGGCGTGCGGACTTCCGGCGCTCGTTTCGACGGTCGGCGGCCCGCAGGAGATCATCTCCGACGGGCACACCGGCTGGTCACTCTCGGTGGACAACCCCAGGATCTGGGAACTGAAAATCTCCGATCTCGTGCGCTTCCGCGAAGATCGGGAGGACGAATACGCGCTTCTGAGAACGGAGACGCGGACGCGGACCGTCTCCCGCCACGACTGGAAGGAAGTGATGGCGGATTACTTCGGCGACACCGTCCGTCCCGAACCGGGCGTCGCACCGGAAACGAACGAACCCCGGACGGCGTTCGCCAAGCTGGAACCGGGCTGGAGAGCCTGATTTACTGCCGGAATTTGAGCATTCAGTTCTACGGAGGATCATCTATGAAAGTCGTATTCATCCGCCACTCGAAGGCGCTGGAGAAGGAACTCTGGGACGGCGCCGACAAGGACCGGCCGCTTCACAAAAAGGGCAAGGTTCGGGCGGAGGTGTTCGCAAAACAGCTCGCCGCGCTTTACCCCAACGTCAGTTGCATCTATTCGGCCGAGTCCGTCCGCACAACCCAGACTGCCGACATCATCGGCCGCCGGGTGCGCCCCAAAACGAGCGCGACAACCCCGCTTCTCAACAAGGGATTCAACCTCAAGGCATTCGAATTCCTGATGGACACCCTGTCCGAAGGCATCGATACGGTGTTTCTCGTAGGACACTGCCCCGACATCGTCGACGTGGTGTATCAGTTGACCGGGACGAAGGAGGAAATCCAGATGAAGAAACCCTCCTCCGTCGAAGTGGAATTTCGCAAAGACCGCAAAAAGCCAGAATATAAGGGCTACTTCGATGGTGAATCCGAGGAAATCAAGGTTTTCCGCACTTCGGAGCCTCATGAGGAAGCGGTCGGCGAGATCGATCTCGGAGTCGCAAAAAAGAAGAGATCCGGAGCAAAAAGCCGGAAGGAGGAACAATGACGATGAGCCAGCTTCAAGCGCCGGCGGTTGGTCCGACTTCACCCGGCGACCCCGTCCGGGAATCCCCAAGCGTCCTTCGGGTAGTACGCTCTTCCGACGGTAGAAAACTCCACGGCGAAGTGGTGGGCAAGCTCGCCCGCTTTTTCCATTATGTACGCGAAGATGCGCCGATCAGCGACGTCGCCGACGATCTCGAACACCTCGCCGGAAACGACGTTATCGGCGTGGTGGACAATGAGGGCCATGCGAAGGGAATTTTAACGGCGAACGAACTTTTCAACATCCTCGGCAAGCGTTTCGGCCGGGACGTCTGGAGCCGGAAGGAAGTGGGAAGGATCGCCCGTGAATGTCCCGTCTTCGACTGTCAGCGCAACATTTTCTCGGTTTCCGAGGAGATCGCGGAAGCTCTCCGGGACCGGGAGGACCGATATTACCTGCTGACCACCGGCGAAGGCAATTTCTACGGGGTTCTCAATACGCGGGATCTTCTCGTTTACCTTTCAGCCATCACCAGTTCCGATATCGCCATGGCGCGGACGCTCCAGGGCAATATTGTCAAGGATACCCTTTATCTGGACGAGCCGCGTTTCCGCCTCCTCGGCAAGTCCTGTATGGCCAAGGGCGTAGGCGGCGACTTCTACGCGGTAAAGCGGTTGGAAAACGGCAAGATCGCCGTACTGCTTTGCGATGTCTCCGGCAAAGGCGTCGCCGCATCGCTGGTCACCACCTGTATCAGCGGCATCTGCGACACCTGGGACTTCGCCCGCGGACTGGCCGGATTTGTCGGACACCTTAACTCTTACCTCTTCGACACCTTTCATCTGGAAAAGTTCGTCACCGGACTTTTTCTCGAATTCGACCCGGCAACCGGGATGATCGAGATTCTGGACGCGGGACACTCCTTCCTCTACCTCATGGACCGCTTCGGAAAAATCTTCCGGGTAAAGAGTTCCGGCGAGAATACGCCGCTCGGAATCGACCCCGGCGCGGTCTACGAGGCCGACCACTACCAGATGGAGGTCGGCAGCCGCCTTTTCCTTCTTACCGACGGCCTCCTGGAACAGCCGGACGGCGCAAACGAAGCCTTCGGGGAAAACCGCTTTTTCCAGATCATCCGGATGATTTCGCGACAGGAACTTCGCGAGGCCGGGGATGCGGTCATGCAGCGGATCCGGGATTTCCGTGGTAACCAGCCGCAGCAGGACGATATTTCTTTTATCTTTCTGGAATTTCTTGCATAATAATGGAGCAAGCACGAAACGGGAGAAAATGATGTCCAAACCGAAACTGAAGGAAATCATGGAAAGCGCGCAGATACTCACCACCGGCATCCGCAAGATGAAGGGGCTGAGGGCAATGGGATTCGATCTGGAACGTCTCGCCCGCACCGAGGTTTATCTGCATGATGCGGCCCGGCTCGACAGCACGGTGGAGAAGATGGAGCGGGAACTGACAGAGGCACGACGTCTCCTCGCCGTCCGCACCGCCGAACTTTACTCCTGCGCCGAGGAGCTGAAAAGACATGCATGGAAGAAGTTCGACAAACCACGCCGGAAGGCGCTCGGACTGAAGAAGGATCACGGGTAGCTCCATGCTGCAGCTATCGAACGGATCCCCGCCCCGAGATTCCTTCAACCCGAGTTACATCTCAGCCGCCATGGAAGGAAATGGTTCACACGGAGGACGCGGCGCGAAGGAAAGATAGATCGACAAGATTTGTTTATACAGCAATGAATCCCATAATAGCGAGTGCCGTTTCATCGATCTTTCTTCGCGAATTCCGCGCCTCCGCGAGAGGCTCTTGATAGTTTTGTTGATCGGCGACCGAACAGATACCATTCAGGTTATAATACAGGCCCCGGAGGCAGCACGATGAAAGTAATCGGAATTTTCAACATCAAGGGCGGCGTCGGAAAAACGGCGGCTGCAGTCAATCTGGCCTGCCTGTCCGCAATGGACGGCGTTCCCACTTTGTTATGGGACCTCGACCCCCAGGGTGCGGCAACCTTTTACTTCCACAAGAAACACGCGAAAGAAGGCGAAACAAAGAAGATCCTGAACGGCAAGGTGGATCTCGAGGATCTTACGCGGAAAACGGATTTCGAGAATCTCCGTATTATTCCCAGCGACATGTCCTACCGGCATATGGACATCCTTCTGGACGGTATGAAGGGTTCGAAAAAACGCATCGCCGAACTGCTTGAAACCCTCGACACCAAGTACGAACGCGTGTTCCTCGACTGTCCCCCGTCGATTTCCCTGCTGTCGGAAAACATCTTTCGCGCCGCAGGCTTCCTCCTTGTTCCGACCATCCCCACTCCGCTTTCGCTGCGCACGGGCGAACTCCTGCGCGAGTTTCTAACGGCTGAGGAATTCGATCTCGGACGTACACGTCTATTCTATTCGATGGTGGATTCCCGAAAGAAACTCCACCTCGAAACGATGGAAACTTATCATCCCGACGATTTCACCGTTTGCCGGAACACCATCCCTTACCTATCGGAAATCGAGAAAATGGGAGTTTCACAAATTCCGGTCGTGGCGGCGTCCGCTACTTCGCGCGGCTCTTTGGCATGGAGGAGGCTCTGGATGGAGCTGAAAAAGTATGACTGGTAACATGCCCGTCGGCGGAGAAAGGGCGGTGTCTTCCGGGACGGCTGCCAGGGGAGTCACTATGAACGGCTATGAAGACTGGAAAAAGGCGGTGCAGAACCTGGATTTCGCGTTTCAGCCCATCGTAAACATCTGGTCGGGAAGGTGCTACGGCTTTGAAGCGCTTCTGCGGGACTGGCAGAAAGCGGGTTTCGGCTCGATTCATGAGATCTTCGACCGTGCTTACGAGCAGCGGGAAATCTACCGTGTGGATCTGATGCTGCGGGAAAAGCTCGTTCGCAAGTTCGTGAAATTCCGGGACTTCCAGCATTCCCGGCTCTTCTTCAATCTCGACAGCCGCGTGCTGGAGATGCCCGACTACACCTTCGGCAACACCTGCGAAATCCTTTCAAAGAACGGCGTCAAGCCCTCGAACTTCTGCTTCGAACTCTCGGAACGCTTCGAGGATCGTTCACCGATAAAGACGCGGAGCATTCTCAAACTTTACCAGCAGCAGAAATTCAAGATCGCGATGGACGATTTCGGCGCCGGATTCGCCGGCCTCCAGATGCTCTACAACTCCGAGCCCGATTTCATCAAGATCGACCGCTTCTTCATCACCGATATCGACCGCGATTCGAAAAAGAGGCTTTTCATCGCCAACATCGTCAACCTGGCCCACATCATGAGCATTCTCGTCATCGCCGAGGGAATCGAGACGGAACGCGAATTCTTTGCCTGCCGGGGCATCGGCTGCGACTTCGCGCAGGGCTATTTCATCCAGAAACCGACGACGGATACGTCGGAAATGAAACCCATCTACCCGGCGATCGAGGAACTCAACCGGAAGGACCGCCGCAAAGCCGCCAACGACCATTCCGTTATCCGGGAACTGATGGAATTCCCGCCCGCCGTTTCCATCGATACCCCGATGATGGAAGTGCTCAAGGCGTTCAAGAAGGACAAGGGTCGCAACTTCTTCCCTGTGGTCAACGAGAGCGGCGAACCCCTCGGTCTGATCCGCGAAGAGGAGATCAAGGACTACGTTTACTCTCCCTACGGCTTTGAACTCTTCCGCAAGAAGAACAACGGACGCACTCTGGGCGACTTCGTTTTCCGCTGCGCCGCTACCGAGGTGAACGCGACCGTGGAGAAGGTGCTCTCCAACTTTTCGATGGAAGGACCCGGCGAAGGCATCCTGGTAACCGAAAACGGCGGCTACATCGGTTTCCTCTCTGCGAAATCGCTCCTGCGCGCCGTTTATGAGAAGCGCGTGGAGGAGGCGCAGGACCAGAACCCGCTTACGCGTCTCCCCGGCAATCCCCGAGTATCCGAATTCATCGTCGGCACGCTCGCCGATCCGGAAACACGCCCCGTGTTCGTTTATCTGGACATCGACAACTTCAAGCCCTTCAACGACCGTTTCGGCTTCCGTCTGGGCGACCGGGCGATCGCGCTTTTTGCGCATCTCCTGCGCGAGACGGCGGACAAGCACCGATACTTCATCGGGCACATCGGCGGAGACGATTTCTTTCTCGGCATCGACGCCAATGGGAAAAAGATAGACCGCATCACGGAACGCGTGGAAACCCTCTGTATCCGTTTCGAGGAGGAGGCGCGCCTTCTTTTTCCGGAATCGGTACGCAAGGCGGGATGCTTCGAAACTACCGACCGGGACGGCAACTGCCGGGAGTTCCCTCTGCTCTCCATCAGCGCGGCGGTTCTGGTCATCGGAAGCAAGCATGGCCTCGTCGACGCGGACGATCTTTCGACCGCTATCGCGGAGCTGAAAAAGCAGGTCAAAGCCTCGAAACGTCGGGTTCTCATCAACGTCCTCTGAATAAGGAACATACAACAGGAGTTCGATATGGTCAAAACAGGAATGCGCATGGAAGCCCGGAAACGGAGTATCCGGGAATTCCTGGACTCGGCGGAACGCGGAATACAGGGCGAAAACGGCGAGATTTCACTGGAGTACCGTTTATACCTGCGGTTTATCGAAAAACTGGAAGCCTCGAGATCCCATGCCGAACTCGAGTCGCTGCTTTCGCTCATCGAGATTTCATTGCGAAGGACGCAGGAAGAATCGTTCGACGACCTTCTGGTAACGGACCGATAGCGGAACGATTGACCTGAAACACCCCCTGCTGGCGTTTTTTTTACACAAATTCCTTCGGATACTTGCCATATTTCTATCGATACGGTATCATCTTTCCGACGGGAAGGAGTAAATCCGGCCCGAATCGATAGGAGGATAGCCGCCATGAACAAAGCCGAATTTGTCGCAAAGTTCGCCGAAAAGGCGAAAGAAAGCAAGAACCGTTCCGCTGATTTGGTGGACGCGTTTCTGAACACGGTGGAAAAGTCTCTGCTCAAGGGCGAAACCGTCCAGTTCATCGGCTGGGGTTCGTTCGAGGTCAAGAAGACCGCTGCCCGCAAGGGTCGCAACCCCAATACCGGCGCGGAGATCAAGATCCCCGCGAAATCCGTGGTCCGCTTCAAGGCCGGCAAAGGCCTTGCCGACAAGGTAAAGGGGAAGAAGTAATCCTCCCCGCCTCGTTTCCGGAAAGAAAAGGGGGGACTGAAAAGTCGCCCCCTTTGCTATTCCGGAGTCGAGTTTTCCCGAGGAATTCCGGACAGAATCAAACCAATTCCTTGACCAGGTCGAACGAAGACAGAGCGTCTTTCTCGTTTTCGAAAATCTCGAAAAAGCTGGTCAGCCGGGTCATCTTGAGAACGGTCAGCACCGTACCGCCTACATGAACCAGCTTCAAGGCTCCTCCGCTCTTTTTCAGCGCGGAAAGCGTGGAAATGAAAACACCGATGCCGGAACTGTCGATATAGGTGACATTCCCCATATCGATCACCATCTTTTTCTTTTCCAGATATTTCGAAAGATTCTCCTTGAGTTCCGGTGCGTTGTAGAGATCGATTGCTCCGTCGATTTCCAGTACCACCGCATCCCCGGTTTTCCTGTAGTTCACTTCCATTGTTATCCTCCCTGTCTTTTTCCTTTACCCGTCAATTCTTCGCTTTCGGATTTTCCCACCGGATCAGCATCAGGGTGAAGTCGTCGTGGATCGGTACACCGGAACGGTAACGATTCAGGTCTTCGAACACGGCGTTCTTGATCTGCTTGAGACTCGATTCCTTGAGGGTTTCCGCTTTCAACAAAGCCGACAGACGTTTAATTCCGTACTCCTCGTTATCCTGGTTGGATTGCTCCGGAATGCCGTCCGTCAGGAGCATCAGAATGTCATCGGGCTGCAACTGATAGCGGATGCTTTTGTAATTTTCCTGGTCGTCGTTTCCGATTTCGTCGACCCCGATGGGAAGATTCTGGTTCTTGTATTCCAGATGGTGCATCTTGCCGTTCCGGATGATATAAATATAGGAGTGCCCCATATCCATCAGTTCTATTTCACCGGTTTCCTCGTTCAGATCGATGATAATGCCGGTAACGAACTTGTCATGCTCAAAGGACTGGTGAATGAAACCGTTGATCCTCCGGACGTATTCCCGGATTCCCTTGGTGAAATCGTATATCTCGAAAGTCCCGCTGAGCAGGGTCGTGACAAGAGACGCCGAAACGCCTTTACCGGAAACATCGCAGACGGAAAGGGTCCAGTTGGTTTTGGTGTATTTTTTCATGTAATAAAAATCTCCGCCTACTTCCTTCGCCATGTGGGAAGCGGCGTAAATTTCGATCCCGTCCTTGTGGACTTGTTTTTCTTCGCTGACCAGGCTTTGCTGAAGCTTCCTCGCCAGACTGATGTCTTTCTGCGTGATGGAGGACAGGTAAAGAAGAAGGTCTCGGTTGGTGAAGATCCCGAAATACTGGTTCTTGTTCCGCGTCAGGATGAAGGAAAGGATGCCGACCTGATTCATGGTATCCTTGAAATCTTCCACAAGTGCGAAGATGTTTTCCCGGTAGTCGATCTTGCGAGAGAGTTTCATCAACCGCCGTACCTTCTTGTGCTTGTATACGTCCCGCGCATAGGGCTTGCTGAGGGTTTCGGTAAAGTCCCTCCGGATGATAATTCCCTCCACCTCGTTGCCTTCAGACAAAACCGCCAACTCGAATATTTCCTTGTGCTTGTCCAGATCGCTGGCGAGATCGTCGATGAGGGTTTCCTCGTCCACATAGCAGAAACTGCTTGCGATCTTTCCGATCAGTTCCCCATGAACGCGGGTATGCTCGATTTCCCGGATCACCTGGAAGTTTTTCTCTTCCTGCGACATCTTATCCTCCCATGAACGGCATTTGAAATCACCGGATCGTGCTTTTCGATTTTGAAATTCCTCATTGACGGGAAAATCCGATATTAGTTATTGCACATTGATATTAAAACCGTATAAGTTTATGGGAGAAATGTTGGAAGCGGATATGGATTGGATTCGTTTTTTTTGAATTCTTCGTGAATCTCATTCCGTTCATGGAAGATTTTTTTTCGCCGCCGGGATTGATAACCATCGTTTTCCTTTCCCGTTGAAACCGGAAGATCCTGTCCCCGAAGAGGAAGAAATGATTTCACCGACCGCTTCTCCATGACTTAATCGATAAATAACACCATGTTCATCCGGGCTTCTTAATTTGTCTTTAGCATGAAGTTACTGATCAAAGGCAAAACGAATCCGGACCCATATCCATGGAGGTTGTCATGCAGGAATCTATGCCGAACCCGAGCGCCGCCGGTACCGCTTTCCAGGAAAAAGTCCTGAAAAGGGTTGTTTCCGAATACAACGCCTACGGACACATCCGCTGCCGGATCGCCGTTCCTTACCGGGAATCGGAGGAAATCCGGGAAATTTATTTCCGGGACGTGATCGCCGACGTCTGCCGGACGCTGAATCTCCCGGAACCATCCGTAAACCGGGATTCCGCCGAATCCGTACGAATCCGGGCTATCGTCGATCTGCTTTTCCAGGAGAAGGTTCGGAACGAATCCCGCGGAATATCGGTGCGGGTGGAACAGAGCGAGTACGGAAGGGTCTTCTTCACCTGCCAGGATCCCGAATGGGATAAGCCCCAAGTCATCGGTTATGACTGGAACGGCGCGAATCTGGTACGGCGATTCTCCCGTCAGCACAACCGTTCGTACGAAAGGCCGTTCACTTTCTGAATCCGCCGTATTCCCGATAAAACCCGGGTTTTTGCCCGTCAAAACCTTCCGGGTGGACAGCGGGCTTGTTCCCGCCCGGAAGGAGGAAACGGGTGCCTGAAACCGACCATGATACAAAAAGCGTTCTCCGCCGGACGGTCCCGGAACGGGAATACCAAAACTCCATTTCCAGACTCGCGGCAACACTCGCCTATGTCGAATCCGACTGCAAAATTGGCGACCTCGCGAACGAATGGCGTCACGCGGCCGATCTTTCCGCCATCGCGGTGACGGACAAAACGAAACATGTCCTCGGCATCATCCTGAGGGAATCGTTATTCGACATTCTCGGAAAGCCCTATGGGTGGGATGTTATGAAAAACCGGACCGTCGACCATGTCATGGAGACATTCCGGGCTTTTCTTTCCAGCGATCACATTCTATCCGTAACCAGTGAACTGGGAGACCAGATTACCGGCGGCGAGCAGAAATTCTATGTGATCACCAACTTCGACGGAATCTACCAGGGTATTTTCCATACCCGGGATCTTCTGGTCTATTTATCCGGCCTGACCCGGAAGGACCTGGTTCATGCCAGGCGCATCCAGCAGAACCTGGTAGCCGAGAACTCGGAGTCGGAAAGCCCCGGGTACTTCATTGCAGCCGCGTCCAGAATGGCTCGGGAAGTCGGAGGAGACTACTATCTGATGCGGCGGTATGCGTCCGACCGGACGGTGGTGATCCTCGCCGATGTCTGCGGCAAGGGTATTTCGGCTTCTTTCGTGGCGGCCGTGCTCGGCGGAATGGCGGAGGTTTATGATTTCCGGGCGGGAATCGCCCCCTTCCTCCATCTCGTGGGCGGGTATCTCGCCCGGATGGACGAGTTTGTCACGGGAATTGTCCTCGACCTCCGCGAAGATGAAAACCGCATCCTTGCGGCGGATATGGGACACTCCTTCCTATATCTCCACCGCGACAGCTTTTCGAAAATCGACTCCGGCCGGCGCAACCCTCCCATCGGACTTTATCCGGAACGGGAACCGACTCTGTTTGAAATCATTCCGGAACCGGGGGACATCCTATACATCGTCAGCGACGGCGCGATGGAACAGGAAGACACGGAGGGCAACGTATTCCCGGTTTCAACCCTGTCGGAATTGAAGATAAGCGCTGGTCCGGAACCGCAGGCGCTCCGTACGGAGTTCATTTCCCGCTTCGAGGATTTCCGCGGACGTGAACCGCAATCCGACGACATGACCTTCCTCGCCATCCGAAAAAAATAGCCTATTCGAATCCGAACTCAAGGTTTCCATTGACGAATCTCTAAAAAAATGTCATTCCCGAATATTTCCGCTGATAAAAGTTCTTACATTCGAACATGAATAAAGCGGAATGCACTGTGAGTGCATTCCGCTCCAGTGCGCATCTGAATCCGCAATTCAAATTTTACGAACAAGATAATCCATCATTTTCCACAGTAATCCGCGCACCTTTTTCCACATTGTGCATGCAAACGGTTACAATTTTCCTGGTCGATTTCTGGAACCGCATCCATGTGGATGCGGTTCCAGAAACTATCTGTCGATTCGGAATGTAGATATACAAGTGCATCGCATCTCGGCTTCGTTGGGTTGGCACGCAATTTGCAAAGATTGTTTAACGTTGTTTTTGGAGGTATTCGTATGAAACGTCTTTCTCTACTGGCCGCCTTGCTATTAGGCGCAGTCGCATCCATGTTCGGAACGGGCGCAGGGGTCATGATGGAAGGGTTTTACTGGAACTGTCCCAGTAACTGGTGCGCGACGATGCAGTCAGAAGTAGGGACTTTGTCCAACATGGCCGGAGGTTATGGCATCGACAGGATGTGGTTCGCTCCGTCCTACAAACCGTGCGGATATCCCGGATACGCTATCAGCGATATGGGATACGATCCGTTCGATTACTATGACCTCGGGGCGTACAACCAGGAGGGCGGGATTCCCACCCACTATGGAACGCAGGCTCAGTTGAAAGCCTGTATCGCGGCCTATAAAGCTGCCGGTATCGCCTGCCTGGAAGATATCGTCATCAATCACCGCGCGGGCGGATGCAGCGAATACAATCCGAACGTCGCCATTACCAACAACGGTACGGCGGGCTACACTTACACGGCTTTCTCCAATACCTTGAGCGGGAAATGTCAGTGGCATTATAATGAATTCCATCCGTCCACCTATGAAACCTATGACGAAGGAACCTTCGGCGGCTATGCCGATATCTGCCACGTAACACCGTTCAGCTCCGGTCACGCGCTGTACGATCTCATCCAGTGGGGCCTGTGGCTTACCAACACGGCCAACGCGGGTTTCAACGGCGGCTGGAGATTTGACGCCGCTTCCGATTATCACGCGACTGCCATGTCGAATTTCTGGGCGTCCACCGGCAAGCCTTTCGCCGTCGGCGAATATTCCTGGGGCGCCGGCGAATCCGGGGAAGCCTACTACGTCAATCAGACCGGCGGCGGTGTTTCCGCTTTCGATTTCGCCCTGCTTTATCTGATGGAAACCACCTGCAACGATACTACCGGAAACAGCGGCAATATGTCTTCCTGGATCAATTCCTCGGATTCTCTGGCTGCGGCTTGGCCGACGAGAGCGGTCACCTTCGTCGGAAATCATGACACCGCTCCGATTACTTCCGACGAAATGC
>Ga0326727_10006521_pt1 | contig 31925 bp, 25 predicted proteins | sample MB2enrmetagenome_FD_207643 | JGI IMG/M metagenome (GOLD analysis project Ga0326727, IMG submission 207643) | Lab enriched peat soil microbial communities from McLean, Ithaca, NY, United States - MB29MY | ecosystem: Environmental > Terrestrial > Soil > Wetlands > Peat | place: USA: New York...
TAGGAAGGCCCCACCCCACCGCAACCACTGCCATCCTGAGCGAGGATCGCGAATGGAATCAGAGTCGAACAAAGACCCGCGGTTGCTTTTCTCAACCCCTCCCGATTAAAGACCGCCCGCCGCAGCCCGGACCCGAACCGCGACCCGCCTCCCACACTGCGTTTCCATCCAGTGCATAAATAACTACACGGCGACTTTCTGGGACAGATTCTGGTTAGCATCCAAGAGGCTCGGCGAGTAAGCTGTCCCAAATTAGGCACTTCGGCAGTAGAATTGGGCACAAGACCATCACGGCCATTCTGATATGTCTAGCAATACGCCCGAAAGCTCGAAGGGCCGCGCCGATACCGATGTCGTAATCGTCGGAGCCGGTCCCGCTGGCATTGCGGCTGCAGCGGCTTGCCGTATTGCCGGGGTCCGAGCAATGGTGTTGGAAAAGGGAAAACCAGCCGAATGCCGTGATCGCGACCTGCCGGCAGACATTGGTGGAGGGGTTGGCGGAGCCGGAATTTTCAGTGACGGAAAGTTCTCATTCTATCCTTCAGCCACCCATCTCTGGGAATTACTGCCCATTGCTTCTCTTTCTGCGGCTTACGCATGGGCGAGCGTTCAACTTGGTGGCGCGGGGCTAAATGTTCCACCTTTTCCCTGGCACCGGCCAAACTCGTTGGCTTGGGCCGAGACAGGTTATTTCCAGACAAAAGAGTATCCCTCACTCCGTTTGGCGTTAGATAAGCGTCTCCAACTCGTGCAGTCCCTCTCAGGCGTTGATGTGAATCTCCAAACGTCGGTGGAAGTGACCGGTTTGCAGCTTGAGAGAGACGGCGTCGTCGTGAGGACGCGCAGAGGAATTGGGGAGAGTCACATTGAACAGGAAGTCCTTGCAAGGGCCGCAATTGTTGCCACTGGCCGCCTCGGAGCAATTACTCTACTTCCGTGGCTCCGTTCCGTAGGCGCGTTCAGACGCCTTGAAATTGGAATCCGCATTGAGCAAGCGGAAGAAGACTTCTTCTTGCGAGACGCCGATGGACTCGATCCGAAGTTGATCGGTCAAAATCAAAACGGCGTCGAGTGGCGTACCTTTTGCTGCTGTCGAGAAGGCCAGGTGATTGAAGTGCTCTCGAATGGGGTTCTTGCCGTGGCCGGGCGGTCCGATTTGGATTCCTCGAAAAAGTCCAACGTCGCCTTCCTCGTCCGAATCACGGATCCGGAATTTGGGGCTAGAGTGCTCCCAGATGTCATGTCACATCTAGAGCGACAACCGAGCTCGTTCTCGATTAGGGTAGATCATATAGAAGGAGACGCAGGATTGATCGGAGTACTTATTGACAGATTCGGGACCGACGTGGCCTCAGAGTTGGCTCTGGGGCTTCGGAAGTTAAGCCAACAATTCAAAATACGGGGACCAGTGACGATACACGGACCATCTGTTGAGGGAGTGGGGTTCTATCCTGAATTTGGTCGAGACCTTCGGGTCGCCGGTTGGCCGCTATGGCTGGCGGGAGATGTTGCGGGGACGTTCCGCGGACTAACGGCAGCGTTCGTCAGTGGATATTTCGCTGGCCGGGAATGTGCGGGGCACATATGCGCCTGATCACGAGCACCACAAATCAGCTACCAGTCGTTTTCACAGCTCAGTCTAAGGTCTTTTTCTATTGTAGAGATGCGGTGTGTGAATTCGTATTCTCGCAGGGTGCCGTGCCCATCAATCCGTTTCGTGTGTTCGAGTACTTCCTTGGGGACCGTGTGGATCGCGATTTGGTTAGACAGGGCAATAACAACCTCGTTCGGATTGTTGATCAGCTATGGGTTTTCGGAGATGTAATCGCGGATGGTGTCCTTGCGGAGATTTGTCTTGCTAACGAACTTCACAAGCCGACGCGATTTTTCACTATCGAAAACAAAGCTGACAAGATTCAGGAGATTTCCCCGCAAGATCTCCGCTTCGAGCAAGAGGTCTATGGGCGATGGAGACTTGGACAGAGGGAACTGATTGACGTGATCTTGGGACGTGATCCTGATGCTCCTGTTCAACTCTCGATTTTTGAGGATAGTCAAGAAAAGTGAGCGAATTGGACCATCCGCTCTATTTGTATTTCCTCGACCGAGAACTCGGCCGCTTGGCGGCAAGTACAATTGAGCCCAGCCTCACTGAACGCGCCATTAAAGCGCTTTTGCTGGCGACTTCCTCCGCATTCTATTGTGGCTTTTCTCTGTTGTGGGAAAGTCCGGGGATTGATAGCGACTTGCTGCCCTTTGTGTCCCTATTGGTTAGAGGCGGAGTTCTTGATGTCGTTAGTCACCACACGTCTGCCGGAGACTTCATCGAGTCGCGCCGTGTGCTTTACGCCCATGATGCTGAGCGTTATCCCATGTATTTCTCGGATTCGGCCGATCAAAGGAAAGTGGGGATTGAACCGACCCAGTACAAGGGCGACAGCACAACAGGGACGCTGAGTCAGCAACTCCTCGCATGGGCAACAAATCCGACTTTGGCCAGGAGCCCCACCGTAGCTGAATCCGAGGCCACAGCGAGTGCCAAAAAAGCGGTGAGTAATGTCTTGGTGTTTAGGGATAATCAGGCCGTAACCCTTAGCCTGTTTCAACAACGGCACGCCGGAGCCGGCTCGCAGAACTTCGTGTCGAATATTATCCAACGAGAAATATCTCGGCTGTATGTGAGCCATTATATGGAATATGCAGACGGTGATATCCCAACAGGGATCAAGCCGTTCGACTTCATTGAATCCGAAGTTGCACGCGAATTCCCCTTGTACGACATTCCTGTACTTTGCTCGGTCCTCGAGATGCTGGGGCTCACGGCCTTCCTCGAGCGACCCTGGCAAGTCCAACAATCTCTGTGGCAGGAGTTGAATTCGTGGCGTGGCGGATACGAACACACTGAGTTTCGAAGGGTCTTGCGACTACTGTTGCGGGCGCTTGCCGAACCCGGAGGGAAGATCAACGCTTTCCGGAGCAGGTATGCCGTTCGCTCAACTGTGCTGGGGGCAATTCGAAATTCAGGCGTGAGCAACCGAGCGGTGCAGAATGTAAATTGGGAGCAAGTGTATTACAAGTTGCGTTCGCTTGTTGCACAACTTAGGAAGGACCGCGAATTCGATGCGAAGTTTGAACGCGTCATGCACGAGTCGGCACAAAATCAGGTTGACGTCCTCCTTGTCGTCGTTGCAGATATCGAAAGAGACCAGGTTCTGAGAGCGTTTGAGAGCGAACTCGGCCACGACGCAACTATAGACTTTGGGCGTACGAAGACTTACTACAATCTCGGCGTGCTCGGCGGTGCCCGGGTTGTTATGGTCCAGTCCGAGATGGGGTCCGTACCCCCAGGTGCATCGCTGAGCACCGTTGCAGATGCGTGCGACGAATTACACCCGAAAGCAATCATAACGGTCGGCATTGCATTCGGAATCGATCCCTCTAAGCAAGTGATCGGCGACGTCCTCGTAAGTAAACAGATTCATTCGTATGAGCCTCAGCGCCTCGCCACTGCGCGGGACGGATCTGCTCATGCCATTTCGCGAGGCCCTACTGTGGACGCATCTGTACGACTGTTGGACCGCCTCAGGTCAGCGGCTTCTGAGTGGAAGGAGGCACGAGTGAACTTCGGCTTGGTGGTGTCGGGCGAGAAGCTTGTTGACAACGTTGAGTTCCGCAACCAGTTAAAAGCCCGGTTTCCAGAAGCTATTGGTGGTGAGATGGAGGCCGCAGGGGCATACTCTGCTGCTGTTCAGCGCAACACGGACTGGATTGTCGTCAAGAGCATCTGCGATTGGGCGGATGGAAGGAAACACGTGCGCAAGAAGCAACGACAAGAGCTGGCAGCGAGAAATGCGGCCAGTTTCGTGATCAGTGCGATCAAGCGCGGCGGGTTTGTAACCGCAACCTCCCTCGCACCGTAGGCTGCTCTTAGTGAATGTTGGGCGAATAATTGTGGCCGGTCGCCCTGCATTGAAAGCCTCGCTTTTGATGCACGTCGGTTCGGGCGCAGGCAATTAGTGAGGCCGCCGTCAGAACTAATCGTCGTAAACGACCTTCCGTCCATCCATACCCTCGACACCGCCTCGCCAACAAATCACCAACTTCGATTCCCCGCCGTCCCGCCCCTGACCCCTGATCCCTGTTCCCTGCTCGCTCGTCCCTAGCCTCAGTCCCTTAGTCCCTTAGGCTCCTGTTCCCTTGGTCCACCGCCTTTCAACCCCATCACACCCCGTTTTTCCCGTAAGCCACTCAAAACAAACCGCAAATTCCGCCCGCCGCCTTGCAGATCATTTCCCCCTCCCGGCGCATACTGTTCCTATAAGCCTTTGACAAGACCCGGCGCGGCGGCTCATCCTCGCCGCGTTCGCGTCTTTTCACCTGGAGCTAGACGGCGGATCACGGATCTCTAATCTCTGTAACTCTGCGGTCAAGTCCTTTTGAATGATGACTTTACGGCGCATCGCATGCGCCAAACCACTGAGAACAAGGGAGTTCTTTGCAGAGGCCGAGGGGATGGGGGGCACCCTTTTTTCCACAGGGAGGTCCCAAAGGCCCTGCTCTTAGGGCAAAAAGGTGGCTTCTGCACTAAATTTGGTGCAGATTGCACCAAATTCATGCAGCCACGAATCGAGTTTTGCTTGGCTCCGCTTGATGGGGCGGCCCGCTCCATCAGTCCCTTAGTCCCTCAATCCCTCAGTCCCTGCCACTATCCCGCCGCCGGCAGCGTAAACAAAAACCTGCTTCCCTTGCCCGGCTCGCTTTCCGCCCAGATGCGTCCTCCGTGCTGCTCCACAATGCTGCGGCACAGCGCCAGCCCCAGCCCAGTCCCGCCCAGCGCGCGCGCGTCCGAGGCATCGCCCTGCTGGAAGCGCTCGAAGATGCGCTCCAGCTTATCCGGCGCAATGCCGCGCCCCTGGTCCTCGACGATAAAGCACACCTCGTTCTGGCCCGAAGCGTTCACGCCCGCGTTCCGCGCGGCCAGCCGGATGGTCGTCTCCGCCGCCGAGAACTTGATGGCGTTCGTCACGAGTTCGTTCAGCACCTGCAACACGCGCTCCGCGTCGGCAAACACCGGCGCCGCATTGGCCTCAATATGGAACCCGATGCGCGCCTGCGTGGCCGCGTTGTAGGCCACATCGGCCGCGCGGCGCAGCAGGTCGACGGCCTCCGCCGCTTCGCGGTGCAGCGGCAGGCGCCGCTTCTCTGCGCCTTCAAAATCCAGAATGTCGTTCACCAGCCGGATCAGCCGCTCGCAGTTGCCGATTGCCAGCTCTACCATCTGCCGCTGCTTCTCCGGCCGCCTGTCCAGCGAACCCGATTGAATCAATCCCAACGACGCGCGCAGCGAGGTCAGCGGCGTCCGCAGCTCATGGCTCACCGTAGAAATGAACTCGTCCTTCATCTTTTCCAGGCGCCGTCGTTCGCCCACGTCCTGGAACGCCACCACCATGCCCGAGATGCGGCCGTCTTCCATCAGCGGATTGGCGCTATACTCCACCGGAATCGCCGTACCGTCCCTGCGCCAGAAAACCTCATCCCGCATGCGGATCGGCTCGCACCGCCGCAATGCCTGCAAGATCGGGTTCGTGGATCTCGAATACTGCGTCCCATCGGCGTGGCTGTGGTGGATGATTGCGTGCACGTCGCGTCCCGCCAACTGATCGGGCGTATAACCCAGCGCCTTGGCGCCCGCCTCGTTAATGAAGGTCAGCCTGCCATCGAGGTCAATACCGTAGATGCCGTCGCCCACCGCTTGCAAAATCAGCTCGCGCTGCCGCGTGGCCAGGTGCAGCGCCGCCTCGGCATCGTGCTGCTCGGTCACGTCCATGCCGTGGATCAACGCAAAAGGCCGTTCGCCGGGCAGTTGCATGCGCCGGCCGCGCACCGCAATGCGCCTGAAGACGCCGTCACTGCGCCGCAACGGTAACGCGCCTTGCCAATCGTCGGCGCTCTCCAGCGTGTTCAGGCAATCCTGGAACGCAGCCGCTCCCTCGGCGTCCATCAGCTCCGTCACCATGCGTCCCACCAGCGCCTCGGCGCGATAGCCCAGCGTTTCGGCCGTAAACGCATTGAGCGAGGTCAGCCGTCCCTCCATCGAGCAGGTAAAGACAAATCCCAGACTGTGCTCCACCACCTCCCGGTAACGGGCCTCGCTCGTCAGCAGCGCCTGCTCCATCTCGCGCTGATCGGTCACATCCTGCCCGCTCACAACCAGGTATTGAATCTCTCCGTTCGGTCCCTGCAGCGGACGCAAGGTCCAACTCACGCGCCGCGTCCCGCCGGCCGCCGTCTGCCACGCTGTTTCATGCGGCCCTGAGGCTTGACCCTGAGCGGCCTCGCGCAGTCTCCCCGCCACCCACTCGCGGTCGCTTGGCTCCAGAAACGCTTCCACAAACGGACGCCCGATGGCATGGGCAAGGCTCAGTCCGGTCATTTGGGAGCAGGGAAAATTCATCCGCACCACGCGCCCCGCCGTGTCCAGCACCGTCACCAGCGCGGGAATCGAATCCAGGGTCGCGGCCACAAAGCAGCGCTCGATGCCCAGCGCCCGCTCCGCGCGCTGCCGCTGCCGCTGCGCCTGCTCCTGCATGCGGATGCGGCCGTACAACTCCAGCCGGGTCACCGCTTGCCGGCCCAGAATTTCCAGCAATGTCAGATGTTCCTGTTTGAACGCTTGAGGCCTGCGCGTCAGTACCGCCAGCGTGCCGATGATTTGCTGATCGCCGGCGATAAGCGGCGCTGCCGCGTAGGAAAGGCAGGGACTGCCGCCGGCCACCGGAATGCCCTCAGGAGGAAAGCGCGGATCCTGGCCGGCATCCGCAAGCAGCAGCGGCACGCCACTCTCCAGCATCCACTGGCACGCTGTCGTTGTGCGTGCCTGATCGGTCGCCTTGAATCCGAAGCGCGCCTTGAACCAGAGCCGGTTGTAGTCCATCCAGCCCACGTAAGCATAATCGGCGTTGCACAGTACCGCCGCAAGCTCCGTCAACTCATCCAGCGCGGGGTCGGGGTTGCGATCGAACAGGCTCAATTCCGGGCGTACCACCGCGTCCTGGTTCTCTCCGCCTTGCGAACCGAGCATTGCGCACATAAATATACGCACCCAATTGTCAGTATCGGAGAGATTGACGAACTTGACTCTTCCACGAACAGGTCAATTGAAGACAAACAGCTTACAACCCAAGTACCTCTAGATTTTGGGGCATCGGATTTCTCTCGATATTACTATGGGCGCCTTCCCCCAGTTACCTGCTCCCTGGGGAGTATCGGCATACCACTTCGCAGCGCGTGGCAGGCTGTCGAAGAAATTGTAGTATCTCCCTGTTTCGACCCTGGGTGACCAGGCGGGTGCGGAGTCAGATGCCACGGAACCACGAGATTGTGGATCAACGCTTCCGGGCAAGCTTCAGCTGGCTTAGAAACGACTTCCCAAGGAAGCTGTGACCGTCGTCCAGGCTCAGCAGACGTTCAAGCATCGCAACCGTCACAGTAAACGCCAGAAGGTCAGGCGGAATATGCTGCCGCATGGCCACGTCGGTGGCGCCAATAATGGCCTGGGCCCTGGAAAGATCGGGAAACAGACTGTACATCTGGCCACAGCCCGAGCCCCAAGTGGCCAGAACAGGTTCCGGGTCATCGGGATGCGCGTGGTAATTCGCCCCATAAATGAGAGCACTCAACTGGTCCGGATTGACCCAGAACGTGACCGTGCGCAGAAACTTCATCCTCTCGCTGCTTACCGGGCCTATGGCGATATAGCCATTCCGCGGCGGGAAAGTGGGATGCGCGCCCAGCCAAGCCTCAGTGAGGCCTGAATTTTCGCGTAGCCCTTCCTTGTCAGTCAGGAAGGTAACCATCGCCTCCCGGCTGGGAAATCGCATCTTGCCCAGCATCCAGTAGCCACAGCCAGGGCACCCCTTCGTGGCCGGATCAAGAACGACCGCGGTACCAGACTGAAAGTCCTGGTAGTGGTCGAAAATGCACCCTTTCAGCGGCACCAGCGGGGCGAAAAGCTCGGGGTCGGGAGCGTCGTAGACGCCGATCGGGAGCGTTTCGATCCCCAACGCATCGCAGAATGAGCTAAGAGTCATTGTCATGGTCTAATCTCCTTTTCGCCCAACTCCGAGGCCAGGCGTTCGAGCAATGTTTCGAATGCGTTTCCCGCCTTTTAGTGTCCCGGCAGCTTGCAGCAGTCGCCTGCCTCGGCAGGCTCGTTGGCGCCCGCGTCCAGTACCACCTTCCAACTGCCGTCCGGCTCTTTGCGCCACATCGTTATGTAACGTCCGCTGGTCAGAACAGGATTGCCGTTCGCGTCCTTGCTGCGTCCCTCGTAGTGGCCCCACGTGTAGCCCATGTCGCCCGAAGGCCCCATCATGGCGTCCGTCGGCGTCCACGTCAGTTGGTAATTTTTCGGTGACCAGTTGGCCGACTTGGCGATGGCCACCTTGCCGATCAGCGGCGCCGTGCCGTTGCCCAGCGCCACGCCGTCATCGGCAAACCACGCCGCAAACCCCGCCCCTCCCTGTTCCAGTACATCCTTGGCAAAACGCGCCTCCAGATCGTAGAGCAGTATCTTGCCCGGCTTCATCGTCGGGTCGGTCAGCGGATTCGGCGCCTGTGGTTGCGCGCCCGGCTCCAGCATCTGCGCCCACGCCGAACTCGCACTCAAACCCGCCGTCAATCCGGCAGTCACAATCAAGGAAGAAAGCAATTTCCGCAATCCAGCCACGTCCATTCACCCTCCGCAGATTCTTGAAAGCTCTATGCGCCCATCCTACCTCAAACCTCGCCCCCGCTCATGCGTCTAACTCATCAAATCCGCATTCGCCGCGCGGGTATACTGGAGTCTGGTATTGACTCTGGAGCAAAACCAGAAATATAGGCCCCCCGTTCAGGGGGCTTTTTGCCACAGGGGGATTTCCCCTCGATGCCCGGCCTTTTCTCGGGGGAAGGAAAACCATGGGATCACTGCTGGAGTCCATCCATTCTCCCGCTGACGTGAAACGCCTCAGTTACGAGCAGATGGCCAGCCTCGCGGAGGAGATCCGTGAGTTTCTGATCCAAACCCTCTCCAAAACCGGCGGTCATCTGGGTCCCAACCTCGGAGTCGTCGAGCTCACGCTGGCCCTCCACGCCGTCTTCAATACGCCTGAAGACAAAATCCTCTTCGATGTCAGCCACCAGGCGTACATCCATAAAATTCTCACCGGCCGCCTCGACCGCCTTGAAACCATCCGCCAGCCCGGCGGCCTCAACGGCTTCATGCTGCGTACCGAGAGCGAGCACGACTGCTACGGCGCAGGCCACGCCGGCACCGCGCTCTCGGCTGCGCTGGGCATGGCCGTGGCCCGCGACCTTGCCGGCGGCCACGAGCACGTCGTCGCCGTAGCCGGCGATGCCGCCTTCACTAACGGCATCTCCTTCGAAGCGCTCAACAACATCGCCGAGCAAACCAAGCGCATGATCGTGGTGCTCAACGACAACGAGTGGTCCATCGACCGCAACGTGGGCGCCGTGGCCCGCTACTTCCACCGCATCGTAACCAACGAGCACTACCAGCACCTGCACGACCGCGCCACGCGCCTCATCGAGCGCTTCGGCGGCAAGACCGCAATCAAAGTTGTTCGCCGCGCCGAAGAGGCTGCCAAAAGCATGTTATGGCCCTCCATCCTTTTTGAGGAGTTCGGCCTCGAATACTTTGGCCCCATCGACGGCCACAATCTCCCGCTCCTCGTAGGAACCTTCAAGTTCCTCAAGTCCCTTGATCACCCCGTCCTGCTGCACGTGCTCACGCAAAAAGGCCGCGGCTTCCAGCCGGCACTTGACGGGCAAAAGAAGTTTCACGGCCTTGGCCCTTACGATCCTGAAACCGGCGAGACTCCCAGCGGCGTGCCCACCTATGCTGAAGTCTTCGCCAACACGCTCGCAGATTTGGCCGACAAAGACACCCGCATCGTCGCCATTACCGCGGCCATGCCCAACGGCACCGGCCTCGATCACTTCCGGTCCCGCCATCCGAACCGCTACTTCGATGTCGGCATCGCCGAGGAGCACGCGGTGGTCTTTGCCGCCGGCATGGCCACGCGCGGCTTCCGTCCGGTCTGCGCCATCTACTCCACCTTCCTTCAGCGCGCCTTCGATCCCATCGTCCACGACGTCTGCCTGCAAAAACTGCCCGTCCTCTTCTGCATGGACCGCGCCGGCCTCTCGGGCGACGACGGCCCCACGCACCACGGACTTTTTGACATAGCCTATCTGCGCGGCATCCCTGAAATCGTCCTCATGGCGCCCAAAGACGAAAACGAGCTTGCCGACATGATGAAAACGGCCTTCGAACTTCCCGGCCCCAGCGCCATCCGCTATCCCCGCGGCGCAGTCGCCGGCGTCACCCGCAAAGCCGAGCCCCAATCCCTTCCCATTGGCAAAGCTGAAGTTCTGGCCGACGGCTCCGACGTCGCCATCCTCGGCCTCGGCCCAATGATCGCGCTTGCGCAATCGCTCGCCACAATCCTCGAGCGCGACGGTTTCTCTGCCGCCGTAATCAACCCGCGCTTTATCAAGCCGCTCGATCGCGAAATGCTCGAGCTGTACGCTCGCCGCGTCGCCGCCTTTGTCACCTTTGAAGATCACGTGAAGATGAGTGGCTTTGGCACTGCGGTCGCTGAAGCCCTCGACGAAATGGGATTCGCCGTTCCCGTCGTCCGCATCGGCTGGCCCGACCAGTTCATCGAGCATGGAAAAGTCGACCAGCTCCGCGCCCGCTACGGCCTCACTGTGGAAGGCGCGCTGGCCCAGGTACAGCCGCTGGTCGCGCGCCGCCGCCGTCCTACGCTGGTCGCGTCCTGATCGAGTCTGCCAATCGTCTGACTCCGCTGGCAACGCTACAGCGAAGCCAGTGTAGATGTATCCCGAAGGCACGTCAGCCACGTGGTTTTTTCCCTTAGAAAAAGCCACCCTCACAACCCTTGGATCAGGCAACTTCCCGCCATTTTCCGCGTCCAATGCCTCATAGGAGGAGTGCTTATGCGTAAGCTGCTTTGGATTCCATGCATTGCCCTTTTGGCCGGCGTGACTTGTCTGGCCGCGGCCTTCGCTATGGCTCAGCAGAATCAACCGAATCAACCGAACCAGCCAAAAAACCACGTATTCACCCCGGGCCCCGCAGATGAACAGCAGCTGGCGAAAGAGGTCCGCCATAACCTCTTGATGCTGCCGTACTACTCGATCTTCGACTCTCTCTCCTTCCAGTTAAATGGCAGCGTGGTCACCCTGGAGGGTGCGTGCCCGCCCGACCCGCCCTACGATATCCAGAAGGACGCCGAAAACGTGGTGAAGAAGATCCCGGGCGTCACGCAGGTGGTCAACAACATCAGGCTTCTGCCGCTTTCGCCCATGGATTGGCAAATACGCCGGGCCCTGGTGAGGGCCATTTATGGCGATTCCGACATTGGAATGCGCTATGGGTACCAGGCCTTGCCTTCGATCCATCTCATCGTCGACAACGGCCACGTGACGCTGGAGGGGGTGGTCGACAATCAGATGGACGACACACTTATCCGCATGAAGGCCAACCAGGTCCCCAACGTTTTCTCCGTCACCGACAATCTGCAGGTCCTGAATCCAGGAAAGACCAAAGAAAAACCATAAAAATCTGAACGGCGAGTGGGCCGCTCGCGGAAAGCAAACTCGCCGCGAAAGAGAAGTGCCACAAAGCCCGGTCCCCATGGACAGGTCCCGTCCATGGGGTGGAGAGCCTGTTCCGAGCGGAGTCAAAGGATCTGCATTTCAGGACAGCCCGTGCGAATCCTGCATCTTTAGCAAAACCAGAGATGCTGTAACCCGAAGCCGCTGCACTAGGTCGCCACGACCCCAAGGAGCGGCGACCTTCGAATAAAACTGACTAGGGCACACCTTCTCTGGTTTTGCCGTAGCTCCGCTGCGAAGAATGAAACGCCACAGCTGCGGCCACTATCACAATGGGAAACGCCTCGAGCGTATAGCGCGGCTCCGGGTTCGGCATACCCAAAAGCACCACGCAGCGTAGAGCCACATAGGCCAGCGGCATCGCCGGTAACGGAACCTTGCGCCGCACGAAGCCGATGGCTGCAGCGATCAGCAGGATCGCGTTCAACAGCCCGTATGCGGCGGCACAAAGCGATTGCCCAGGATGGAGCCGCCACTCCCACCATCGCTCGGGAATCGCGTCGTTCAGGTATTCGATGCGCGGCCGTAGCCACATATCGGCAAGGCGCGCCAACGGGAGCGCAACATACTGCCGCAGAGGATGCCTGTGAATGCGCTGTTTCGCCAGCGCCTCGAATCGCGCATCGAGCTCAGGCGTGATGGTGCGTAGTTCGTTGTTTTCGGCGATCAGCGCCGCCGTCTCGCGGTATTCCTGCTCGTTGTCGAAGGCGCGTGAGGGCAACAGCCCCATGTCGATGGTGAAGCCATCCCCACGCCACCATATTTCTCCGAGAGAGACATAATCGATCTCCCAGGTAGTGGTCCAGTGATCGTAGCCGGCCAGCGTAGCTTCAGTCGGATCCATCGCGGAGCGCGGCGCCAGTGGCTGAAAGACGTGGTACGCGTCGTAATTGCGAATCGTCCACGGCACGAGCGGAAGAACTGCCAATATGCCGCACAGCAACGCGCTCCGCAATCCCGTCTTTGGCGTGTCTTTCCTCGTGTACCACCAGATGCCGGGAACAATCGCCGCCCACAGGAGTACACCATCGGGGCGCAAACTAATCGCGCATATCAGCGCCCCAACCGTCAGCAGCAGCCAGACCATTCGCCCTTGAGAGTAGGTATTGATCGATCGGATCAACTTTCCCGCCGTGAACAATCCCAACGCGACCGAGAAGATCGCCGGGCACTCGGTCAGGGGAACCGCTGTGTAATTGGCGGTGAAAGGGCAAAGGCAGGCGATCCACAAAGTCACCAGCGCAGCGCGGCGCGAAACATGATCGCGAACAAAGCCAGCCATCAGCAGGCACGAACCTATGTCCACAAATGCCTGAACATATCGCACCGCGTAGTAGTTCATCATCCCGAAAACTGAAAATACCACGGCCATGAATACGGGATATCCCGGCAGCCTGATCAACGTCGGACGAAAGGGATTGTCCAGCGCGTAGGCGTGATTCACAAGCAGGTTCCTGGCAATGATGGCGTACACTTCGCTGTCGCCGTCGAAGTCCGCCCAAAAATGGATCCAGATGATGCGCAGAGCAAGCCCTGCAATCAATGCGCAGACAGCACTCCAAAACCATTTGCCGCGGAATGCCGATCGCACGCGCTGAAGCAGTGCGCTGACCCGGGGGCCCCAACGTCCGCCGCGCGAAAGCGATGCCGCGGAATCCGTTCCACCAATACCCGATTTCTTGAGCAGCATCCCCTGTCTCCAGCACCAAACCGTTGTGCTCGGTCCACACGCATGCGCGCGACAATGCACCGGCCAAAGCTTTTTGAAGTCGTCCTCAATTATCGAACCGAACTCTCGCTTTGCCAACCGGATAAGGGCAAAGAGAAACACTCTCGCGCTATGGGGTTTCGGGTAATCGGACGAGCCACCATGCGCCGGTGTGGGCACAGGAATGCCCCATCTGGCTTGAGTAGGAAGAATAATTCCCGGGCGGCAGAAGTTCGTGTGCGACAATCCAGATCAGACTGATTTTGCCATGCAACTGGGTCGTGTTTTTTTCGCGTTGATGTGCGGATTGGCCTTGGGCTCCGTTCCGGCCCGGCCACAACTCGAGCCTGCCCCGCCCTCTGTTCCACTGGTTCTCGCCGGTGGCACAGTAGTCGACGTCACCAACTGGGGCCGCTCCGCGCGCGACATTCCCGATGCCATCGTCGTCATCAGCGACGGCCTCATTACCGACGTCGGCCTGCCCGGCGACGTCCCCATCCCCAAGGGCGCCCGCATCATCGACTGCACGGGAAAATTCCTCATCCCCGGCCTCGTTGACGGGTATGCCGGCATGAACTCGCAGGCCCAGGCCAACGCCAACCTCTACATGGGCGTCACCACTGTCGTCGCCCGCGCCGACTTCCAGCGCGGCTTCATCGATTTCAGCGCTCATCCCGGCCCGCACATCTACCCTATTGACTCGATCGGCGTCACCGACAACTGGAGCCTGCTGGCCCGCCGTCCGGAATGGGTCTCCGAACTGCGCGAGGGCGCGCATCCTGCCGAGCTCAGCCCTGAGGACACAGCCCGTCAAATGGCCGACACGGCGCATCTCGGTACGCGCGTGCTCCTGCTCACTGCACATCTCACCGCTGCCAGCTCCCAGTGGATCGTCGCGCGCGCCCACCAGATGGGCCTGGCCACCTACGGCGTCTTTGTCGCCACGCCCTACCACGTCGGCGTCGAGGCCGGCGTAGACGCGCTGCCGCTCATGGACCGCTACACTCTCGGCGTCATTCCCGACGAGCTGCAGCGTCCCCTGGTCGATGACCCCGACGGCCCCTCGGCCACCACGGCCTACGACTATTCCGAGCGCATCCCGCCCACCGATCTTCACCTTCGCACCTACGCGCGCCTCCTCGCCACGCACCACGCCGCGCTCATGCCTGCCTTCAGCCTCTACTACGCCGAGCTGCCTGGCCATCGCAATCTCTGGCTGGAACCCGCCGCCGCGCTCCTCGATCCGGGGCGCATGTATCATCCCACTGACCCCGCCACCGGCGAAATGATGTATCCTCTGGCCCCGTGGACGCGCCACCTGCCCGCCATCGGCCAGCGCTGGATGGAAGAGGATCAGCAAAAGAAGGCCGCCCTGACCGCCATGCGCCTCTGGCGCATCAACGAAACTATCTTTTCCGCGTTCCCCCACTACCTCGCCGCCTCGGGCGCCGACGCCATGGGCACCATGCCCGGCATCTCGCTCCACACCGAGCTCGAGTTGCTCGTCCGCCTCGGACTCTCCCCGCGGGAGGCCCTCGCCGCGGCCACCAACAACTACGGGCTCCAATTCGGCTGGAACGAGCTCGGGCAGATCGCCCCCGGCCGCCGCGCCGACATCCTCGTCGTCGACGCCGACCCCACCGCCAACATCTGGAACGCCCGCCGCATCTCCGCCATCATCCTCGACGGCGAACCCCTCGACCGCGACGCCCTCCTGCACTTAAAGAAGTGACACAGCGCGCAGCGCGGCAAACTCGCTAACTTGCCAACTCGCCGGCTCACTGGCTCGTTGACTTGTTCCCTTGTTGGTCCCTGCCCTCCATCATGTACCCTTGAATTCAGCAGTCCATTCCCGCCATCATGTCCGCAGCCTCCTCCAAAGCAACACCCTCGAACCAACGCCACGACCGCGGGCTGCTCCTCATTGCATCCTATAAATTCCTTCATGCGCTTGTCTTCATCGCCATCGGCTTCGGCGCTCACCGCCTCCTCCACAAACACATTGCCGACCAGATCGAACTCCTCGCCCACCATTTGCGCTTCAATCCCGAGTCGCACCTGATCAACTTCATCCTCGAGAAGGCCTCGCTCCTCAACGATCCCCTCCTGCGCCGCATCGGCTTCGTCGCCTTCGCCTACGCCGGCATCACCCTCGCCGAAGGCATCGGCCTCTATCTCGAGAAAGCCTGGGGCGAGTACCTCACCCTAGCCATCACCGCTTCCTTCCTGCCGTTCGAGATCTTCGAGGTCGCCCGCCGCCTTACCTGGATTCGCGTCGGTCTGCTCATCATCAACGCCCTTGTCTTCCTGTATCTCCTGCTACTGGTCCTCGACCGCGCGCGCCATCGCGCCAATGCCCGAAAAAAATCTGATCTCTGATCCCCGACCGCGATATCTTCGCCTTTTGTTCCCCTATCACAACCTTGCACACCTGTCCAGCCCCAGAATCAAAGCAGTAAACACCACATCTTGTGGTGTCAAAAGTCATTTGGTCAATTAGTCGGTCTCGCCGCTGGGAGCCTAGTTTTCCTCAGCTTTCCACCGTTTTTTCACTTGGCGGAAATCCGGAACAGGGGTACTATCGACCGTGAGGTGGGAAATTCTGGAGTGTAGTGGAGCATTTTAGAGCCACTCAACAGCTTTCAAGACCAAGTTTACTCCGATTCCCCACTCACGAAACCAAATCCGGGAACAGGCGCGGCTGGGGGAACCAGCGTGGCTAACTCGGAGGGCCCACAAGCCAGGACAGGATGACAGGACCGCGGCACAGAAAGGCAATCTGGCGGCGCGGAGTGAGGCAAAGTAAATGTTTCGCGGAAGCCAACAGGCGAAGGTCGACGAAAAGGGCAGGCTGAAGCTCCCGTCCGACTTCAAGAAGTTGGTGGATGCGCAGAACGTGACTCAGTTCTACATCACCAGCTCGGACGGCAAGTTCGCGGAGATTTGGCCCTTGCCGGAGTGGGAGAAGCGGGAGAAGCAGCTCAACGAATCCAGCACCATGGACGAGGCGGTGCAAACGTATTTGACCTGGACAAGCTACTACGGCCACCAGGTGGAGATCGACAACCAGGCTCGGGTATTGCTCCCGCAGCTGTTGCGCGAGGAAGCCAGGCTTGACGCCGAGGTGATGGTCGTTGGCAAGCTGACCTATCTCGAAGTGCATAACCATGAGTTGCTCAAGCAGAGCATGACGGCCCAAAGAATGACCGACGAGCATCGCAAATCGTTGGCGTTGCTTTTCAGGCAGCAGCGGTGAACTTCAACACCCCTCAGGGGGTGCGCATGACGAATCAGAGTGAACGCCATGTGCCGGTTCTTTTTAAGGAAGCATTGGACTTTCTCAGCGTGCGGCCCGGCGGCGCCTACGTCGATTGCACGCTTGGCTTGGCGGGACATGCCGAAGGCATCGTCAGGCAATTGGGACCCGCGGGGCATCTGATCGGATTTGACCGCGATCCCGAGGCGCTCGATTTGGCAAAGTTCCGTTTGCAGCGAGTTTGCCAGGAGCTGGGCAGTCAGGCGCCGCAAGTGAGTTTCGTCGGCGAAGCATTCAGCCGCATCGCCGAGCACGTAAAGCCGGCCTCGATCGATGGTTTGCTGGCTGATTTTGGCGTGAGCAGTTTGCAGTTCGATGAGGCGCGCAGAGGGTTTAGTTTTCAGGCGGACGCTCCGATGGATATGCGCATGGACACGCGCACGGGGCTGACCGCCGGACAAGTGGTGAATGAGATGAGCGAGCGCGAGCTGGCAAATCTCATTTACGAATACGGTGAGGAAAGGAGGTCGCGGACAGTCGCCAGAGCCATTGTGCGGGGGCGGCCGGTTACTTCCACGGCGCATCTGGCCCGGATCGTAGCTTCAGCCGTCCCGCCAATGAAACACATTCACCCGGCAACAAGAACCTTTCAGGCGCTGCGTATCTTCGTCAATCAGGAATTGCAGGAAATCCGGGCATTGCTTGAGGCCGCTCCACAATTGCTTAAGCCCTCCGCAAGGCTCGTAGTCATAAGTTTTCATAGTTTGGAAGACAGGATTTGCAAAGACAGTTTCCGCGAAGGCGCGCAGCAGGGCATCTGGAAGATTTTAACCAGGAAGCCCGTGACTGCCGGTGAAGAAGAGATCGATCGCAACCCGCGCTCGCGTAGCGCAAAGCTCAGAGCGGCGGAAAAGACAGTAAACAGTTCTTAGTTCAAAATTCGCAGATGTTGATCTTGCCCGCGAACCGAAACTGTGAACTACGAACTAAGAACTGAGGGAGAGCAAAATGGCGGCATGTGCAACAACCTGTTTCGAGACCGGCCGCGGCTGGGGCGCGCGCATCGCCGAGCACAACGCCGAGTTGATGGCGCAGCAGGCCCAGCGCCGCCGTCGCGTGCGCACGCTGGAGTTCTTCTTCACCAGGCATTTTGACAACTCCCGCCTGGTCAAAGTCTCTGATCCGGCGCGAGCGCGCGAGATGCGCGTCTTTTCCATCGCCGCCGCCCTCCTCTTCTCGCTCATCATGATCTACGGCTTGCAGCATTTTTACGCCATTGAGAGCAGCTACCGCGTCGAGAGCGAGAAGCAAATGCTCGATCAGTTACGCGAGGAGAACCGTCAGCTTCGCCTCAGTGAGGCCGAGCTTACGCAGCCGGGCCGCATCGACCAGATGGCCCGCCAGCTCGGGCTCGCCGAGCCGCAGCCAGGACAGGTGGTTCATCCCAACGCCCAGCCCGGATCCGGCGCTCCCACGCTCGCCCAGATCTCTCCAACCGCGCCCGCGGCGCAGTGAGGGTTAGCTTTCAGCCTTTAGCTCTTAGCTCTTAGCTTCTGTCCTGGAACAACGAACGGCATCGGCAACGATCCGGATTCCAAAGATATGCAGGAGGAAATGCAGGCGTGATGAAGCTAAGAGCTAAAAGCTAGGAGCTAGTAGCTAGAATGTCGGCAGCCGCTCAAACCATCCGCAGTCGCTCTCAAACGCCAAAAGCCGTGCCTCTCAAACGGGCGCGCTTCTGGCTCGTCTGCCTCTTCTTTCTGCTGTGGGCCTGCGCCATTTCCACGCGCCTCTTCTGGCTCCAGATCGTCCGCCACCAGGATTTCGTCGAGCGCGCCCAAAAGCAGCAGCAGCGCACCTTTGAAGTCGCTCCCCGTCGCGGCATCCTCTATGACCGCAACATGCGGGATCTGGCCATGACCGTGCTAGCCGACTCCATCTACGCCGATCCCACCCAGATTGTCGATAAGCAAACCGCCGCGCGCACTCTCGCCCCGCTGGTGCACACCGATCCAGAAGACGCGCTGACCACCGAAAACCAGATCGCCGCGCGCCTCGCCGCCGGGCACAACTTTGCCTGGATCGCGCGCCGCGTCACGCCCCCGGTCGCGGTCGCCGTCAAGAACCTCAACATGAAGGGCATTTACTTCCAGAAAGAATTTGAGCGCTTCTATCCCGGCAACGAGATTGCCGCGCAGGTGCTGGGCTACGTGGGCGTTGATGACAACGGGCTGGGCGGCCTGGAAGAAAAATTCGACGCTTCGCTGCACGGCCGCCCCGGCCTCATGTACACCGCCATGGATGCGCGCCGCAAGGTCCTCGGCTCCAGCGAGCGCGACCCCGAACCCGGACGCAACCTCGTCCTCACCATCGACGAAAACATCCAGTTTCTGGCTGAGCGCGCGCTCGATCACGCAATGGAAAAGACGCAGGCGGCCAACGGAACAGTCGTGGTGCAGGACGTGCACACGGGACAGATCCTTGCCCTCGCCATCCGCCCCACCTTCAATCCCAATCAGTTTCGCCACACCACGTCCGATCTGCTCCGCGACCACGCCGTCAGCGACGTTTACGAGCCCGGTTCCACCTTCAAGCTGGTCACCTACTCCGCGGCGATGGACTCGAAAGTCGCCACGCCTGACGACATGATTGACTGCCAGGGCGGCAAGATCACCCTCGCCGGCCGCGTCATTCACGACAATCAAGGCGAACACTACGGAGTGATTCCGCTCCATCAGGCGCTCGAGGTGTCCAGTGATGTGGCCGCTGTCAAACTCGCGCTCATGGTCGGGCCCGACCGCTTCTATCAGTACATGCACGACTTCGGGTTCGGCACGCGCCTCAGCGTGGAGTTGCCCGGCGAGACGCGCGGCCTGCTTCGCCCCGTAAACCGCTGGGGCTCGTCGTCCATCGGCTCCCTCGCCATCGGTCAGGAGGTCGCCGTCACGCCACTTCAACTCGTCACCATGGTCTCCACCATCGCCAATGGCGGCGTCTATCTTCCGCCGCACGTGCTCATGCCGGATCAAACCACCCCCGCCACAACATTCGTCCAAAAGGCCGCCCCACCGCAGGTGGCGCAGGTGGCCGCACAGCAGGCGCCGCACGCAACGCTACTGCCAACCGATCTGCCCAACCCGCTCCCGCTGGGCGCGCACCGCGTCATCTCCACGCTAGCCGCAGCCGAGATGCGCAAGATGATGGAGGGCGTGGTGCTCTTCGGCACCGGCAAGGCTGCACAGCTTAACGGCTACTCCTCAGGCGGCAAAACCGGCACCGCGCAAAAAATCGATCCCGTCACGCACACCTATTCCAAGACCATGCACATCGCCTCGTTCGCGGGCTTCGCTCCGGTCAACACTCCGGTCATCGCCGTTGCCGTGGTCATCGATTCGCCTAAAGGCGCCTACTACGGCGCCTCGGTCTCCGCGCCCGCCTTTGCTGAAGTTGCCCAGCAGGTTCTCGAATACCTCGGCGTGCAGCACGACATCGATTTTCGTCCGGCCGCCACGGCCTCAAGAAAGGCGCTACCCGTTCGTGAAGACGATAGCTCGGCCCAGGAAGAGAACATTCAGGCCCTCTACGACGCCGCCAACAATCTGCCCAGCGACGATCCGTTGCGCACTGCGCCTGTTGCATCGGCCACCGCAAGCACATCGCCCGCAACGCCGCGCGCGCAAGCTGCAAATCCCGGTACCGGCACGACAGCCGGCAATTCTTACGCCGCGCCCGCCTCAGTCACGCCCGCGCAACAACCCAATTCGAACCCGACCCCTGCTGCTAATGCGGTCGTCATCGCCAACACCGGGCAAATTCGTGTCCCTTCCCTCATTGGTCTGCCCGTGCGAACAGTGATTGAACAGGCTGGCGCTGCTGGCTTGGAAGTGGTCATCGACGGCAACGGCACGGCGCGTGAACAGGCCCCCGCACCCGGCGCCATGGTCCCTCCCGGCACAAAAGTCGTCGTCCGCTGCGCGCGGTAAACGATCCGGCATCACGCGACTGGCGCGATGCAACAATCTACAATCAACCACAAGATGATCTGGAACGACCTCATCGCTGAAATCGCCGCCGTCGGCGCCGCCGGCAGCTCCGCCGCGTCCATTACCGGCATCGAATACGACTCCCGCCGCGTGCGCACCGGCTCCGTCTTCGTCGCCATGAGGGGCGGCTCTACCGACGGCAATCGATTTGTCGACAAGGCTATCGCCGCGGGGGCGCTCGGCATCGTTACGGACTCCGCGCGGACCTTCGACCACCTCACCGTCTACCAGCCCGGACTTCCCGCCCTCCACGTCGAGCACGGCCGCCGCGCGCTCGCCCAGGCATCTGCAGCCTTTTTCGGCCATCCCGAGCGCAGGCTCGCCGCCACCGGCATCACCGGCACCAACGGCAAGACCACCACCGCATTTCTCGCTGAAGCGCTGCTCAATGCCGCCGCCCGCACCACCGTTCTCATCGGCACCATCGAATACCACGTGGCAGGCGAGATGCGCCCCTCCATTCACACCACTCCCGAGGCAAGAGATTTATTTGAGTTGATGGCCGAAGGCGCGTCGCGCGGAGCCACCGAGCTGGTCGCCGAGGTTTCCAGCCACGCGCTCGATCAGGGCCGCATGGTGGGAATTCCCTTCGATGTCGCCATCTTCACAAACCTCACGCGCGACCACCTCGATTACCACCGGACCATGGAGAACTACTTCGCCGCCAAGCGCCTGCTCTTTGACGGAACGGTCTATCCGGCGCCGCGCGTCGCGGTTCTCAACGCGCACGATCCGCACAGCGAAACGCTGGCTGTAGCCGCGCGCAATGCCGGTGCGGAAATCCGCACTTACGGCCTCGGCAAGGGCGGCTGGCGCGCTGCAAAGTACACGCTCACTCCCTCCGGCGCAACCATCGACCTCGAAACTCCCGCCGGCTCGGCCCGCGTCACGTCGCATCTGGCCGGCGAAGTGAACATCCTCAACCTCCTCGCTGCCCTCACCGCCGCACACGCGCGCGGCGTTTCTTTTTCTGATCTCGCCGCCGCCGTTCCAGCCCTCAAGCCCGTTCCCGGCCGCTTCCAGCCCGTCGTTGCCGGCCAGCCTTTCACCGTCATCGTCGACTATGCGCACACCGACGACGCTCTGCGCAACCTCACCGCACTCGCCCGCCAGATAACCGCAACTTCTGGCGCGCGTATCATCACCCTTTTTGGTTGCGGCGGCGACCGCGACCGCACCAAGCGCCCCAAGATGGGCCAGGCTGCAGGCGAAGGCAGCGACTTTGTCGTGGCTACCAGCGACAATCCCCGCTCTGAAGATCCTGGGGCCATTCTTGCTGAGATTGAGCCCGGATTGCAGTCCACCGGCGTCCAATACACCATCGAACTCGACCGCGCCGCAGCCATTCGCCTCGCGCTTGCAGCCGCCAAACCCGGCGACGTGGTTCTCATCGCCGGCAAAGGCCACGAGAAAGAGCAAATCCTGGCCGGCCGCACCATTCCCTTCGACGACGCCGAGGTTGCGCTTTCCATCCTGGCCGACTTGGGCTATCGTGAAGAGCAACGGCCATAACCATCGCAGACACTTACTGTCCACCGATCACGGTTCACTGTTTTCGTGAGGTGCAATGAATCTTTCGCTTGCAGAGGCGGCCATTGGCGCAGGCGCGGTGCTCGAGGCGCCGGCCAGCGTGCCCAATGCCGGCGCGCTCATGGCAACCGGCTACTCCATCGACTCGCGCACTGCTGCGCCCGGCGATCTATTCTTCGCCGTTCGCGGAGAGCGGCTCGACGGCCATGACTTTGTTGCCGCCGCCTTCGAACGCGGGGCCGTGGCCGCGCTGGTTTCACGCGAACGCGTAGCCACGCTGCCCGATGCCGCGCTCGCCCGCCCGCTCCTCATTGCCGAAGACCCGCTCACAGCTTTGCAGACGCTGGCCGCGCAGGTGCGCCGCCAGTGGGGACGGCGTCTCGTGGCCATCACCGGCTCGGCCGGCAAAACCACCACCAAGGAAGCCATCGCCGCGGCCCTCGGCGTAAAGTTTCACGTCCTTAAGTCTGAAGGCAATTTGAACAACAACTTCGGCCTGCCCTTGCAACTGTTGCGCCTCATGCCGGACCACGAGTTCGCCGTTGTCGAGATGGGCATGAATCACTCAGGCGAGATCGCCGCGCTGGCGCGCATCGCCGTTCCCGATTGGGGTGTGATCACCAACGTCGGCATGGCGCATATTGAAAACTTTGCTGAGGGCCAGGCGGGCATCGCTCGCGCCAAGTTTGAGCTGGTGGCCGCGCTTCCAGAGAACGGCGTCGCCTTCCTCAACTGCGATGACAGCTACGCTGCGCAATTTGGCCGCGATTTTCCCGGCCGCGTGGTCTATTTTGGAAGCGGCCCGTGCGCCGATCCGCAAATTCTATCCGCCACCGAGGACCCCGCCGGGTTGCACGTGCGCTTCCGCGTCGGCCAGCGCGGGGCCCCCACGGATAGATCTTCGTCAGTGGTGTCGGAGCGCGAAGGCGCGTTTACATTGCATTTGTTGGGCGCGCACAACGCGTCCAACGCCATGGCGGGCCTTGCCGTTGCGCTCGAGGCAGGCGTCGATCTCGAGGCCGCAGTCACCGCAATCGCCTCGCTCACCGCCGGCGACAAGCGCGGCCAAGTCATCGAAATCGCCGGCGCCACCATTCTCAATGATAGCTACAACTCCAATCCTGAAGCGCTGCGCTCCATGATTCGCACCCTCGCTGCGCGGCCCGCCGCGGGCCGCCGCATCCTGGTGGCCGGTGAAATGTTGGAGATGGGCGAGCATGGGCCAGCGCTCCACGCCGACTGTGGCCGCGCCGCCGCAGAGGCTGGCCTCGATCTTGTCGCCGGGGTTCAGGGCAACGCCGAGCACCTGGCTGCCGCCGCCTGCGCCGGTGGAGTCGCATCGCTGTTTCTTCCCGACACTGATGCCGCCGGCCGCTGGCTCGCACAGAATCTGCGCCCCGGCGACCAGGTCCTCGTGAAAGGCTCGCGCGGCGTTCACCTCGAGCGCGTCATCGAGGCAGTCAAAAATCAACTCGCGCCCGCCTCCGCCAAGTGACCTTGCGGCGGGTTCGCACAATCAGGCCTTCACGTCAATCCGCTGCGCCAATACCGCCGTCGCCCGCGCCATCGTCACTTCGCGCAGCAGAAACACCTTACTCCGCGAGAGCTCTCCCGAAGCCAGCTTAACCGCACTTCTTGGTACGGAAAATGTCTCGGCGAGGAATGCAATCAACGCCGCATTCGCCCGGCCCTCGAGCGGCGGCGCATGTACGGCAATCTTGAGTTGTGCCGTTGCCCCTTCGCCATAAATCCCGTTGATCGCCGTTTTCTTCGCGCCCGGCTGCGCGCGCACCGCGAGCGTGACTCCACCTGGCGCGGCGCGCAGCATCACTCGCGCTCCATCTGCGGCTTACGCGCGCCAAACAGCGCCGTCCCCACGCGAATGCGTGTCGCGCCCTCTCGAATCGCCAGCGCAAAGTCCCCGCTCATCCCCATCGACAGCACATCGAAGTTCAATCTCGGGTACGCCGCGGCCCACCGATCCCGCCACACCCGCAAACTACGAAAGCAAGCCCGCGTCACATCCTCCGCCACGCCCCACGGCGCAATCGTCATCAGCCCGCGCATTTCAAGATCCAACAAATCCGGCAGCCGTTCCAGCAACCGCGCTGCTTCGTCCGACTCCGGATCGAGCCCTGACTTGGTTTCTTCGGGGCTCAGCTTCACCTCAATCAAAACCGGCAGCCGCTTGCCGCACTTGCCTGCCGCTTCATTCAATCGCTCCGCCAGCCGCACCGAATCCAGCGAATCCACTCCATCGAATAGTTCCACCGCCCGCGCCGCCTTGTTCGACTGCAAATGCCCGATCAGATGAAAGCGGGGTTCCGCGCTCTTGCGCAACATCTCCAGTGCCAGCGCCTTGGTACCAAACTCCTGCACGCGGTTCTCGCCAAAGAGCGTGAGCCCCAACTTCGCGGCCTCGGCAATTGTCTCCGCGGGAAAAGTTTTCGAGACGGCCATCAACTCGACGTCGCCACGCGTGCGCCCCGCCACCCGACAAGCCTGCGCAATCGCCTCTTCCAGCCGTTCGAGATTTTCCCTAAGCGCCGTCATCGCTCGTTCAATCGTCTAGCAAAAAGCTGTCGCGTCACGCTGGCTTTCCCAACCTGGAGCCTCGATTTTGCATCCTAAATATAAATGTGGACCGTCGTTCTCCTCATCTTCTCCAACATCTTCATGACGTTTGCCTGGTACGGGCACCTCAGATTCCGGCATGAGGCGCTCTGGAAGGTGATTCTCGTCAGTTGGTCGATCGCCTTCTTCGAGTACTGCTTTCAGGTGCCCGCCAACCGCATCGGCGCCGCTCGTTTCAGCCCCGTCCAACTCAAGGTCATCCAGGAAGTGATCACGCTGGTCGTTTTTGGCGTCTTTGTCACCTACTACTTCGGCCAGCACCTGCGCTGGAACCACGCCGCAGCAGCGGTCTGCCTGGTGGGCGCGGTTTTCTTTGCGTTTCACACTTTCTGACCGGCGCGCCACCGGCTTGCTCGTGCGGCTCCGCGCCTGCCGCAGTCGAAGCATCGCCGCTCAGTGCCCGTGCTCTTCCAGATACCTCTCCGCCTCCAGCGCCGCCATGCATCCCGACCCCGCTGCGGTAATCGCCTGCCGGTAGCGCCGGTCCTGCACGTCGCCGCAGGCAAAGACACCCAGCACAATCGCGCCATCGCGCGTGGTGAACACGTTGTTGGTGGTCTTGATGTAGCCCTCTTCGTCGAGATCGATCTGCCCGGCGAGCATCTTTGTGTTCGGCTCATGGCCGATGCCGAGAAACATACCGCTCACCGCCAGCTCGTCGAGCTCACCGTTGGTGACGTCGCGCAGGCGCAGCCCCTTCACTTCCTTCTCCTCGACGCCAAGCACTTCTTCCACCACGGTGTTGGTGCGCAGCTCGATCTTGGGATGGGCCTTCGCCCGCTCCAGCATGATCTTCGACGCGCGGAAGGCATCGCGCCGGTGCAGCAGCGTCACCTTCGACGCAAAGCGCGTGAGGAACATAGCCTCCTCCATCGCCGAGTCGCCGCCGCCCACCACGGCAATGTCTTTGTCGCGAAAGAAAAATCCATCGCAGGTTGCGCAGCTCGACACCCCGTGCCCGATAAGCGCCTGCTCGCTCTTGAGCCCCAGCCAACGCGCGCTCGCGCCCGAGGCCACGATCAGCGTGCGCGCGTGGATCTCGCCGGTTGAAGTATGCAGCTTGATGGGATGCGCGCCCAACTCCACTGATACCAGGTGCGCAAGCTGGTACTCCGCGCCAAACCGCGCCGCCTGCTTCTTCATGTTGTCGATCAGCTCCGGCCCTTGAATCCCCTCCGGCCAGCCGGGAAAGTTTTCCACAAGCGTGGTGATGGAAAGCTGGCCTCCGGGCTCGTGGCCCTCTAGAACCAGCGGTTTCAGTCCGGCGCGCGCTGTGTAGAGCGCCGCCGTCAATCCGGCGCAGCCGGAGCCAAGAATCACGGTATCGCGTATCTCTGTCATAGGTATGCTCGTGTCGATTGTAGACGGAAGGACCGTTTCGATGCAGCGCCGCGAGCCGCGTTGCGGTTGCAAAATCTTGCCTTGACGTCCTCAATGGCATGATGCACTCGGCCTATTCGACTCGGAGGGTAAAGTGTGATGCTTTCCGACGGCGCGATAGGCCGCCTCCAAAGATAAGAGTGTTCTCATCTCTGTCCTCTTCAATTAGGAATTTCGAATCTATCGAGCCAACCCGTGCAGCGGCAATCGCGCAGGCGCGGCAGATCGCAGCCGCGTGTTTTTTCAAAAATCTCTCAGACACTCGTAAAACATGCAGAATGCCCTCATTTTTCGGTACGACACTCTTTTAGTAACTTCTAAGAATCGCCAGAACCCTCTGGACCCGCGGATGCCACCGATCCGGCTGTCTGGGGGATCCCGTGCCCATCGCTACACCCGCGCCCATGCGCTCCGCCTGGCATCGCCGCTGCGCGTTTCGCCGCGTCACAATCGCCCTCCCTGTACTGGCGCTCTTCCTTCTCGCTCCCGCTTCCGCCCTTTCCGGCGGTCCCAAATACGTCGCTGGAACCAGTTTCTTCAATCCCGCTGTCCTTGGGGTGCCCATCCACTGGGCCGGCGGCCAAGTCAACTACTTCGTCGACCAGGGCCCGCTGAACAGTTCCGTCACCAACCAGCAGGCCACGGCGATGGTCGACGCCGCAGCCGCCCTTTGGAACGCGGTTCCCACCGCCGGCGTCACGCTCACTCACATGGGCTCATTGAACGAAGACGTGAGCGGCTCCAACATCCAGGTCAACTCCTCAGGCCAGATCACCGCGCCCGCCGACGTTACCCCTTCGGCCACCAACTACCCCATCGGCGTCATCTACGACGCCGACGGCTCGGTCATCGACACCATCTTCGGCGCCAACACCAGCCAGCCCGACTCCTGCCAGAACAACGGCGTCTACGTCTGGATGGACAATTTGAACACCGACGCCACCATCGCCCATGGCATCATCATCCTCAACGGCCTCTGCGCCACCAACGCCAATCTTCTCGAGACGATGAGCTACGAGCTGGAGCGCGCCTTCGGCCGCATCCTGGGCCTGGACTACTCTCAAGTCAATCCTGGCGCCCTCACCAACGGCGAGACAGGCGGAACGCTCGGCTGGCCGGTCATGCAGCCCTTGAGCGGCGTTTGCGGTCCGAGCGGCGGCGCCTGCATCCCCGATCCCAACGTCCTGCGCTCCGACGACATCGCCGCGCTCAACCGCATCTATCCCATTACCGCCGCCAACCTCGCCGCCTTTCCCGGCAAAGAGCTCACCGCGGCCAACACCATTTCCATTCAGGGTACGGTCAGCTTCCGCTCCGGCTACGGCATGCAGGGCGTCAACGTCGTCGCGCGCCCGCTCGACGCCAACGGCAATCCCCTCTACCAGTACACCGTCACTGCCGTCACCGGCGTCCTGTTCAACGGCGATCACGGCAATCCCGTCACCGGATGGGACGACACCAACGGCAACCCGCTCACCATGTGGGGCTCCAGCGACGCCTCCCTGCAAGGTTCCTTCGACCTGAGAGGGATTCCTCTGCCACCCGGCATCGCCACAGCCAATTACCAGGTCACCTTCGAGGCCATCGATTCGCTCTACATCCTCACCGGCTCCGTCGGCCCCTACATCCAGGGCCAGGTGGCTCCTTCGGGCACATTGAACGCCATCTCCCTGCCCAGTCTATCGGCCGGCAGCGCACAAACCGTCGACGTTCTGGTCTCCGATTCGGCCGTGGGCGGATTCAACGACGCCATTGGCGTCCATGCCCAGCCACGCCCCATGCCCACGGGCGGCCTGTGGTGCGGCCGGCTCAGCCAGGTGGGCCAGAGCGACTGGTTCACCTTCCCCGTCCGCGGCAATCGCATCTTTACCGTCGTCACCCAGGCCTTGGACGAGACCGGCGCGCCCTCCGAATCCAAGGCCCTGCCCTCGATCGGCATCTGGGACGCTTTCGATCCCGTGGGCGCAACCGCGGTCGGCGCGGCGCCTGGGCTCAACGGCCTCGCCTCAGGCGAAACGTGGCTGCGTGTGGCCACCAATGGCGACGACATTGTGCGCGTCGCAATCGCCGACCTGCGGGGCGATGGGCGGCCCGACTACGCCTACGACGGATGGGTCCTCTACGCCGACACGGTCTCGCCCGCGCACCTGCCCGCCTCCGGCGGGCCCATTACCATTCAGGGCATGGGCTTTCGCCTTGCCGACACGGTTCTGGTCGGCGGCCAGGCGGCGCTGGTCACCAGCATCTCGCCCAATCAGATCACTGCCATCGCCCCTCCGGCGGCCCTGGGCGTTACCAGCTCGCCCATCTCCGGCTCCCCCATCTCCGGCTCTGTTGACGTCGAAGTCGACGACCTGCCCACGTTCTACGCAGCCGCCGTCATCCCAAGCGGCGTCAGTTACGACTCGGGAACCGGCGACGCGCTCACCCTTGTTACCGCGCCCATGAACACCGTTCCTATTGGCGTGCCGATTCCCTTCACTGTCACGGCGCTCGAATCCAATCTCGCCCCCGCCGGTGGAGTCACCGTCAACTACGCGGTCACCAGCGGCTCGGCTACGCTCTCCTGCGGGCTGCCTGTCTGCTCGGTCACGGCCACAGGCGACGGTCGCGCCACCATGAACGTCACCGCAGTCAACAACACGTGGTCCATCGTCACCGCTTCACTCACCAACGGCTCCAGCCTCCAGGCGCAGTTTGTGGGCGGCACGCCGCCTTCGCTCTCGGTCCTCACGCCGCAGCTTTCGCTCGCTGCCGGCGCCAACTTCATCTGGACCGTGCAGGCTCTTGTGCTCTCGAACGGCGTTCCTGTCGCCAATCAGTCGGTGGCATGGCAAACCGTGTCCGGCAGCGGCATTACCGCCCAGGGACCCGCCGCCGCGATCACCAACTCCTCCGGCATCGCCACCAACACGCTCACCGTGGGCCCGCTTGCCGAGGGCCAGACAGCCAGCATCAACGCCTGCCTGAATGGCACCAGCCAGTGCGTCGCCTTCACCGCCTATGGCGCGCGCCCTGAGTACGCGCTCCTCGAACCAGTCTCCGGCACGAGCCAGTCCCTCGCCGCCTCGGGAACCCCGAGCCAGATTGTGTTTCGCCTCCTCGACATGGACGGTAATCCCATGGCTGGCGGCACGGTCGCGCTCTACCAGGCGCTCTACGCCTGGTCACCGCCCTGCACCCCGAACACAGTCTGCACTCAGGGCGCGCTTCTCTCCACGCAAGCCTCCACGGCCACCTCCGCCGTCGACGGCACGGTCATCTTCATCCCCGCATCGCTGCCCGGCGTAGCCACCAATCTCCTCGGCCTCGCCGCCTCCGGCAACACGACGACCGTCAACATCAACATCGAGCAGCATCCGTAAGACAGGGAGCAAGGATCGGCGGGCGCAGGTTTGAGATTTCAGGGTCTGTAATGCGAACCTGGAAACCGCTTCTGCCCCTTATTTTGAGGCGATGGCAGGCGTGGGTGCGCTGGACTGTGAAGGCGATTGGAGCACCAGTTCGTCCTTCAGTTTGAACCGCACCACGGATTCGGCGGGAATGTCGAGATTGCGGTTGCCAGTTAATCCCGCTCCGGCTGCGCCCGCGCCGCCGCCCACCAGTCCGCCCACCAGCAGGCCCACGCCGCCGTGGGTCAGGCCGCCCACCAACATGCCCAGTCCCGACCCTCCGCCGATTATCGCCGCCGAGCGCTTGCCCTTACCCTTCTTGCGGCGCTGCACGTCCGCGGTCTGGAGCTGATACGTGGTTCCGTTCAGCGTGAGCGCCGTGAGCCGCAGGTCCAGCGTGGATGCGCCCTTGAAGTGACCGCCGCGCCGCGACACATCCACCACGCCCTCCACCGGCGTCCCCTGCGGGATGGTCACGTTGCCGTTGGCGTCTACGACGGGATTCACCACCTCGCCGGTAAACGTGTCTCCGGTGTGACTGGTTTTCACGCTGATGCGCTGGTCGATACGGATCGTCAGATCAGTTCCCACGGCTATATCCACGGAAGGATGGGGCGCTGCCGCCGGAGTTGTTGAAGGCGGAGCGGTAGTATCTGAACTTGTGACATCGGGCGGCGTGACTCCCGGCGGCGTGACCGTCGTTACCACCGTTTCATCTTTCTGACCCGGCGCCGGTGGGTCTACCACCGTCGTCACCGTATTCCCGCTCTTGTCTTTTGCGACCACCTCTTGCGGCTGGCCGGTTTTCGCTGCCTCTTCTTTGGCGTGGGCAATCGCCGCTTCTTGTTTTGATTTGCAACCGTTCAGCGCCATCGCCGCCAACGCAATGGCAACGGCGCACAAGAGACGCCTGGGGGAAGTCATCTCGTGTCCTCTTTTCGCTGTCAGTTGTCGCGGCGGCAACGAGCGGCCACACGCATAGTTCCTCTTGATTTGGATACGCCGTTTAGCCGGCCGAGTTGTCCGGCGTCACGGGCAATGCCTGTTGCCTGGTTGTAACGGACTGATATTCCTGGATTTATGAGGAAATATTACGCGGAATGCAACAGGGGCCTCGCTTCACCCGGTTTCGCGCCAGCCAACTCCGCACCCTACAATAGGAACTGAACTCAACCCTCGAGGAAACCCATGCCGCTCTCCGGAGAAGCCATCCGCCTGATGAACTACATTGACGATGTCGCCGTAACCCTGCGCCGGGTGCTGGCCACCATCCCCACACTCACACCCGAAGAACGAGCCAAGGTCGCCGAGCACTTGGTCCAGGCGCGCCCCAGCGCCGAGGACGTGGCCGAAGCCCTGGCCGCGAAATAGGTCTTGTAATCAGGCCCTCGTGACCACCGTAGCTATAATCGGGGCCGGCCCGCTCGGCCGCTGGCTGGCACTGGGCGCGGCCCGCGCCGGCTTTCGCGTGCTTTTAGAAGACGTGATGCCCGGCAATCTCCACCATGCCCGCGAATCCATCCGCCTCGAGCTCAGCCCCGAGGCGCTGCCCGCCGTCGACTTTGTCTCCACCATCGAAGATGCCGTCCGCGACGCCGATCTGGTCATCGACTGCGTGCCCGACGAGCTCGAATCCAAGCTGGAGATTCTCTGGCTGCTTGACCGCATGGCGCCCCCGCGCACGGTCTTCGCCACGCCAACCACAAATCTCTCCATCGCCGACCTGGCCAGTTGTACCTATCGCCCGGAAAAGTGTATCGCCATCGCCGCTTCGCCGGCGGCTCTGGCTGCCGGGGCTGGGCCGGGCATTGTGCTCCGCGCCGCACCGGCCACAAACAAAGAAACCGCTGACCTTGTCAGCGGCTTCTTTGTTATGCTCGGCTTCAAACCTACCGTCGAGCGCGGCTCCGTTTAGACACGGCAAATTCACCACGAACGAGGGTGCCCCAGGTCTCGTTTTTGAGACCTGGGATAGCACGAACCCCAACTCACCCGCTCTTCGCTAACTCGCTGACTCGCCGAGTCCGCATTTACAATCTGCAGATCAGCAGCTCGCGCTGGTAGATCATCTCCGGCGGCAGATGATCGTGCAGGCTGATGAAGAGCTCTTCGTGGCCGAGCACTTCCTTGCGCCAGGCAGCGCGGTCCACTTCCTGGATCTTCTGGAACTGCTCGCGTTTAAGGTCGAGTCCCTTCCACTCCACATCTTCGTAGTAGGGTATCCAGCCGATGGGCGTTTCCCTGCTCTGCGCGCGCCCACGTACGCGATCCACGATCCA
>Ga0326727_10006523_pt1 | contig 31919 bp, 33 predicted proteins | sample MB2enrmetagenome_FD_207643 | JGI IMG/M metagenome (GOLD analysis project Ga0326727, IMG submission 207643) | Lab enriched peat soil microbial communities from McLean, Ithaca, NY, United States - MB29MY | ecosystem: Environmental > Terrestrial > Soil > Wetlands > Peat | place: USA: New York...
CATGGTCAACCTCTACGTCGAAGACCCGCCTTACCTGCGCCACAAATTCAAGGGGGCAATCGATTATCTCGGCTTTGGACTGATGACTCTCTGGCTGGGCACGTTGCAGTTGGTGCTGGACAAGGGCCAGGAGGCCGACTGGTTCGCCGCTCCCTGGATTTGCTGGACGGCTGCCGTCTCCACGCTGGCGCTCGTCGCATTCATCCTCCGCGAGTTGACCGACCACGATCCGATTGTCCAATTGCGCATCTTCCGCGACCGCAACTTTGCCATGGGAACGCTGATTACCGGCACCTACGGCTTCGTTCTCTATGCCGCCACGGCGATGCTGCCGCTGTTTCTGCAAACGCTGATGGGTTATTCGGCGCTGCAAAGCGGCCTCTCCGTCAGCCCGCGCGGCCTGGGCGCCATGGCTTCGATGGTGACGGTGGGCCTGCTGGTCCGTAAGATCGACGCCCGCTATCTGATGGCCTTCGGCTTTGCGCTGCTCGGCGCATCCACCTGGATGCTGGGCAACATCAGCCTGGAGATCGGCATGTCCTCGGTCGTCATACCCAACATTCTCAACGGATTCGCGATGGGCTTCGTCTTCGTCCCGCTAACTACCGTGACGCTGAGCCGCCTGCGCAAGCAGGAGATGGGCAACGCCACCGGCATCTATAACCTGATGCGCAACATTGGCGGCTCCGTCGGCATCGCCACGGTGACGACCATGCTGGTGCGCGGCTCGCAGATTCACCAGAGCACGCTGGCGGCGGACGCCGGATCTCCTTTGGCAAGCGAGTTGGTGCGCGGCTTGCAGGCTAGGCTCTTTCTCCAGGGCGCGGATAGGTTCACCGCGCATCATAAGGCTCTCGGCATGATTTATCGCAGCGTGCAACAGCAGTCCGCCCTGATGGCGTATGCCGATAACTTCCGCCTGATTGCCGTTCTCGCGCTCGCCTGCATCCCGCTGCTGCTGCTTTTTCAAAAAGTCAAGCGGCACGATTGATGCCTTGGTTTGAGAATTGCCTCATAGCTTCCATCCTGGTAGCTAAGTCTTGACATTGTCAAGACATTCTGTCAGCATCGAAGTACGAACGGAGAATCTCATGGCCACTCAATCCATCCTGACGGAACGGCGCACGGTAAAGCTGGACGTGCGGGTATCGCCCGCGGCAAAAGCCAAGTTGCAGGCTGCCGCATCGGCTGTTCATCGCTCGATGAGCGATTTTGTGATGGAGAGCGCTCTGACTCGCGCCGAAGATACGCTCGCGGATCGCCGCGTCTTCGGCCTGGATGCGGAGAAGTGGGCCGCCTTTCAAGCCGCCCTCGACGCGCCTGCCCGTCCCTTGCCTCGCTTGCAAGCCCTGCTCGATGAACCGGGATTCTTCGGCTCTGGCGAGACAAAATGATCGAAACCCGCATCATCGAGAAGCTTCGGCGCGACCATACCATCGACATCTTCGATTGCGGACAAGAGGCGCTGAATCAATGGCTGCGCAAGCACGCGCTGCAAAATCAAGGCGCGGGCGCGGCGCAGAGTTACGTCGGCCTGGTGGACGGAGTTGTCATCGGCTATTACAGCCTTGCCGTCGGGCAGATCGAATACATCGATGCGCCCGAGCGCTTGCGCAAGGGACTCGCCCGGCATCCGGTGCCGATCATGCTGCTGGCCCGCTTGGCCGTCGAAAAAAACTGGCAGAAAAAGGGCGTGGGGCGCGCGCTGCTGCGGGATGCCGTGCTGCGCACCATGCAAGTTGCCGATATTGCCGGGATACGCGCGCTCGCCGTCCATGCCAAAGACGAGCAGGCCCAGCGCTACTATGAGCAGTTCGACTTTGAAGCGTCGCTATCGGACCCGTTGCACCTATTAGTGCTGCTGAAGGATATTCGCAAGCGTGTGGGCGCATGGTGAAATGGATGTTTCCCCGATCCGCCAGTAAACGCCGCTAGCCCTCGACGCGCACCAGCAGGCAGGTGATGTTGTCATGGCCGCCGGCCTGGTTGGCGGCGTCCACCAGGCGGACGCAGTGTTCATCGAGAGGCAGGTCGGCCGCCAGCATGGATTCAATCTGCTCGTCGCTGACTTCGCCCGACAGCCCGTCGGAGCAGAGCAGGAAAATGTCGCCGGGCGCGGCTTCCAGCTCGAAGATATCCGGCTCGACCTCCGCCTGGGTGCCCAGCGCGCGGGTGATCACGTTGCGGTAGTTGGAGTGCAGCGCCTCCTCATGGGTCATGCGGCCCATCCGCACCTGCTCCTCCACCAGTGAGTGGTCGAGGCTGATCTGTACCAATTTTCTCTGACTGGGAGCGCTCGGCTCTTGCCCGCTTTGCTCCGGGCTCAGAGTGCGCATCAGGTAACAGCGGCTGTCGCCGACATTGAAGACCAGCACGCGCCGTCCTTCGGTTACCAGGCCCACCAGCGTGGTTCCCATGCCGCTGAGCTGGAGGTTGCTCTGGGCGCGCGAATGGATGGCTTCGTTGGCGGCGCGGATGGCCTCGTCGATCACATCTTCGAGCGGCGCGGCCTCGGCCTCCGGCTCGGCGCGGGCACTGAGCCGGCGCAGCATTTCGTCAACAGCCATGGAACTGGCGATCTCGCCAGCCGCGGCGCCGCCCATGCCGTCACAGACAATATAGACTCCGTACTCGGCGGAAAGCCCGAATGCATCCTCATTGGAGGCGCGTTTGCTGCCGACATCGGAAACCGCGGCAGCCGCGTAGCGTACAAGATCGGTGGACAAGAATACTCTCCCGCAGTTCAGTTTACACGTTTTGCAGTGGGATGAATCCCATCCTGGCCGCAAAAACAAAAACGCTGCGAGGATAGGGCGCCCAAAGAGTCCAGCTCAGCGGCCCGGCTGGCGAGTTGCGGGCTCCGGAAGCAGCGGCGGCGGAGGCAATTCGAAGACCTGTATAACGCCGCCCGCAAGCACGGCCACGCGCCGCCCGGAGGGTGAGATGGCCACATTCCCGCCTCCATCCAGAACCGGGCTGGCCGCCGTCTCCAGCGCCTCCTTTCCGTCCGCGGCGTTCAGAATCACGACCAGTTGCCCTTTGATCTCCTCTGGACTAAGGGACGCGCCGGCGCTGACCGGGTGGCTGACCGCGAGAGCCTCCCGCGCCAGCCGCGAGCCATCCGGCGCTCTGACTACCAGCGGCCAGATCGTCGTATCCGGGGTCTGCGCCTCCCACAGGCGGCGGCCATCGGTCCCCATCGCCACCAGCTTGCCCGCGCCGGATGGGGAGCAGTCGGTCACCAGCACCTCCCGCTGAGAAAGAAAATCGAAGAGCGGCGAACAGGCCGAATCCACCTGGCCCAGAATCCTGCTGCCGCCGCTGAAGAAGTTCAGATTCAGCAGCCACGCGTCGCCGCGCGCGCGCAGGCTCTCCAGGTAGCCATCGGAGTTGATGGGCAGATGCACGAGGGAGGGGCTGCGGCTGACCAGCATCACCTGGCCGGAGTCGCGGCGCAGGATGCGCACCGCCAGATCGGCCTCGCGTACCGGAGTCCCCGGCGGCAGGTCTTGGTCGCTGGAGTGGCCGTCCGGCCTCTGCCCATCGATGTCGATGATGGCTTTGGCGCTCTCCGGTGTGGGCACTTCGCCGGGTTTGTTGGCCGTGACCGCCAGCTCGTGCGAGTCGGTCACCAGGTACTTCTGCGCAGGGTCCATCTCCAGCCACAGCAGCGGTCCCGGAAAACGCAGGTAGGGCTTCAGCTCCAGCGTGGCGTCGCCAAATTCAAGATTCTCCCGGTCGCGCAGCAGGAAGCGGCCATCGTTGAGCATCCACAGGTAGCGCGCCCGGTCGTGCACGGTCCACAGGGCCTCGGCCTCGACCGTACCGGCCGGCAAGGTCAGCACCACGGCGCGAATCTGGCGCACCTCCTCTTCGCCGGCCTCGCGGCGAATCAGTCCCGGCACGCGAAAGGTGAAGAGCAGCCGGTTTTCGTCGAGAAAGTCGAGCGAAACAAAGCTCTCGCGCAGGCCCAGGTAGAGCTGCCCCGGCGCGGAAAAGCCCAGCGCCTCGACGGCAACTGTGAAAGCGGGCGGCTGCGAGGGCTTGTCAGGAAGCCCGCCGGGCAGCACGTGAGCCTTGACCGCGCGGGTCGGCTCCGGCGCGTTCGCCAGGCTCTCCTGCGCCGGCGCCGGCAAAGGCGCGCCCAGCGCCGACGCCAGACCCAACACCAATCCCGCCCTGAAGAGCCGCTTCGCCACGTGTATCATTCTCGCCGATGCGGCTGCTTGTGGGCAGTGATACGGCACCCGGTTTGTCGGTGATTCTGCCGCAAGATCGCTCCCAGGCCACTTCCTGAGCGGGAAGGCAATTCGGCGTAAAGCGAGAATCCATTCTGGCGCAATCGGCGTTTATGGAGACTGATGCGGACTACGACCGAAAAGTGTCATCCAGGGTCGTTCAGGAGAGCAAGTGCCTGGTAGCGGATGACGCGCCTCGCGCCCAACCATATCAGCCACACCGCGGCGGCGAGAAAAACCGTGTTGCTGATACGCATCCATAGCAGTCCGCCGACCAGCGGCCTTGCAGTATAAGCGCGAATGCCGTAAACCAGCGCGCCGCCCGCCGCCAGGCTCAGGGCATGCAGCGCGCTCCATCCGCTTTGTCGCGAAAACAGCGTGACCAGGACGAGAAAGACCGCATCGATTGCCAGCAACGCGCCCACCGCGGCCCAGCCCCACTTCGGCGGCGTATTCATCACGCCCATGCCCAGCACGAACGCAACGGCTCCTGTAATCCATGGGCTCGGCGCCAAACCGCCGGCCATGCGCGATCTCCGCGCCGGAATCAGAAATGCAGACACGATCAGCAAAACGCTCAGCGCTGCCGCGCCAAGAAGCTGCGCATGAGAGGCCACGAACTGGTTTTGCTTGAACCCGATGCCGAAGCTCACGACTGAACCAAGCACGAACACCAGAGCGACGACCGAATCGCCAACCCGCCCCAGCCACGGCGCTTCAGCCTCGGCAGGAAAGAGCGCCTCAACCAGCGCAATCGAAACGCCCATGCTCCAGAACGTGTGAAGGTTGAACATGAACAACGTCCACCACCCTCCAATGCCCAGCGCCGGAATATAAGCAGGGTGAAGCAGGTGCCAGTGCTTCTGCATATAGTCGGGATTGAAGAGCGACTGCGACACCAAGCCTTCGCCGATCAACGTGTAAGCCGCGCCCAGCATCAGCATCGTGGGCCAGCCACGACCCGTTCGCCGCGCTGTCTCGCGAATCAGTACCGCCCCGCCGCCGTATGCCGGCGCCAATACGATCAGTGCCGTCAGTAGCTTGAGCGGCAGATCTCCCAGCAGATACTCCGCCACCAGCGGAGCCACAAAGAACAGCGTAATTACCGCGAAGATATTTCTCTTGGGCGCGACCATCGTCCTCTCCTTCCTCTAATTGGAATGCCCTCCACGTGGATTGCACCGCTCCATGGAATGGAGCGACCGCCGTGATCAACCGTGCCGCAGGCAAGCTTGAATCGCCTTTTGAAAAAAGGACCGATACTCAGGTTTGGGCCGGATCGCCCTGAGAGTGGCAGTCTTCACATCCTCCAGCCAGTGGCTCTCGTCGTCATGTATCCGTCGGTAGCCCTCCGCAATTGCCGGAGTTCCGAACGTGAACTCGTCGTCCAGGCGGCCGAGATCCTCGTGGCAGTAGATCCGAGAGCCTCGCTCCGACCGATGCCCGGGCGATAGCAGCTTGAGCCGGTCGTAGTGATGCAATGCCCGTACTATAACGCCGGCAAGTTTTGCGAACTCTTGGATGCGGAAGGCGCTCATAGGTCTCACCTTGGACATTGTTGACCCTGACGTAAGGGGAGGGTCAAGCGCTTTTCGAAGAAAGGAACGAAAAGTCGGCCAGTATTCAGAAATTCGGCTGTCAACTGTCGCGGACAGTCCAATGCGCTCAATGAAGAGTCCTTGCGATCCTTCTTCGCGAATTCCGGCCCGTTGGCAGACTGCTCGGAAACTGCGTCAGACCCGGTTTTTGGCAGTGAGAGGCGTGCCCCTGTTGCACACGCGCTATCGAATCAGAGGCAGCGCGGTCGAATACTTCACCTGCTTCATGCAGATATTCGATTTCACGTTGCCCACACCCGCGATCCTGGCCAGCCGGTTCACGCAAAACTCGCGGAAATCCTCCAGGTCGCGAGCGGTCACGCGCAACATATAGTCCCAGTCTCCGGCCATCAAATCGCATTCCAGGACCTGCGGGTATTTCAGGATTTCCTTTTCGAAGGCCGCCACCGCGGCGCTGGTCTGGCGATCCAGCCGGACTTCGACAATGGCCTGCAATCCCAGCCCCGCCGCCGCCGGATCGAGCAGGGCAACATAGCTGCGGATGACGCCTGTGCTTTCAAGCTGTCTCATCCTGCGCAGACAGGGCGAGGGCGACAGGCCAACCTGATCGGCAAGCTCCTGATTGGAGATCCGCCCCTCCCGCTGCAGCACTTCCAAAATCCGCAGATCAATCTCATCGAAGACCATATTGAGCAATATACAGTAAGTATTCTCGGCATTGATAGCAATTCATGCCATTCTTTGATAAATTGTTGCATGGATTCGCAATCCCCTGCCGCGAAAAGTGCGCTAAACTGCCGTCATGACTCAAGAGTATGCCAACCACACCGCGCCCCGCCGCCATGATATGAGTACTGAGGACTTCCGCCTGCATGGCAAATTTCTGCTGGAATGGATCGCAAATTATCTCGAAGATCCGCGGCAGTATCCGGTGCTGGCCCGCTGCCGGCCCGGTGAGTTGCAGCGCCTGCTTCCAGCTGCCGGGCCGGCGCGCGGCGAATCGATGGAAGCAATTCTGGATGATTTTCAGGAGCTGATCCTTCCCCGGCTGACCCTTTGGAACCATCCGCACTTCCACGCCTATTTTTCCATCTCCGCGTCGGCTCCGGGAATCCTGGCGGAGCTGCTGACCGCGGCGCTGGACGTGAATGCGATGCTCTGGAAGAGCTCTCCGGCCGCCACCGAGCTGGAGCAGATCACGGTTTCGTGGGTGCTGGAATGGCTTGGCCTGCCCTCCGCGTGGTTTGGCATGATCGTGGATTCGGCGTCGAACGCCGTGCTGCAAGCGATTGTTGCGGCGCGGCAGCGCGCGGAGCCGGAGAGCCGCGCGGCGGGCTCGTCGGGCCGCCTGATCGCCTACGTCTCGGAACACACGCACTCGTCGGTGGAGAAGGCGGCGATTGCCGCGGGCATCGGCCAGCGCAATGTGCGCCACATCGCTGCCGACGCCGGATTCAGAATGAAGCCGGAGGCCTTGGCGCAGGCGATTCGCGCCGATCTTGCCAATAACCTGAAGCCATTTTTTGTTGCTGCGACGGTCGGCACAACCTCCAGCACGGCGGTCGATCCCGTCGCCGAAATTGCCGCTCTTTGCCGCGAGAATGGTCTCTGGCTGCATGTCGATGGCGCGTACGGGGGCTCGTTTGCCATCCTGCCCGAGTGCCGGCATTTATTGGATGGAGTGGACGGCGCGGACTCCTTCGTCGTCAATCCGCACAAGATGATGATGGTTCCGCTGGATTGCAGTTTGTTTTATACCGCGCACCCCGCGCTGCTGCGGAGCGCGTTTTCTCTGGAGGCCGAGTACCTGAAGACCGACGCCGCCGGCGCGGTTGATTTCATGGACTACGGCCTTGCCCTGGGAAGGCGCTTTCGCGCGCTGAAGCTGTGGTTTGTGCTGCGCTTCTTTGGCCGCGACGGGCTGGCTGCGATTCTTCGCGAAAATCTGCGCATGGCCGCCTGGCTGGGCGAACGGATTGCCGCCGATGCGCGCTTCGAACTCGCCGCTCCAGCGACCATGGGGTTGGTCTGCTTCCGGCTGCGTCAGGGTGACGATGCGACCCGGGAGCTGATGCGCCGCATCAATGCTTCTGGCCGCTTCTTCGTCTCCCACACTGTGCTGGACGGCCGTTTCACGATTCGCGCGGCGATAGGCAACATCCGCACCGAGCAGCGCGACGTTGAAGAACTGTGGATGGCGATTGCCGAGGCGTTGGACTCTCCGCGTGACTGCCCCGCCCAGCGCCCGTGTGCGACAGTAAAAGAGGAATGAAAACAAATCTGAAAACCTCTCCGCGCCTCACGTTTCTCGGCTACGGCGCTTGCTTCATCGCCGGCTGCCTGTGGGGCACGGGCTTTTACTTCAGCCGCCTGGCGCTCAACGAGATGAGCGTCGAGTACATGGTGCTCTATCGCATCCTCTTTGCCTGCCTGGGGATGCTGCCGGTGGCGCTGCTGAGCCGCTGGCGCTTCAGCGGCGCGGAGTTCAGGCTGCTGCTCGTCTCCGCTGCCCTGGGCATTCCTATCACTTGCCTCCTCCAGTTCCAGGGCCTGGCGCGCACCACGGTCAGCCACGCCTCGCTGATGGTGGGCGCCATGCCGGTGATGCTGGGCGTTGCCGCCACGCTCTTTGCCGGCGAACGGCTGGACCGCATCGGTTGGTTGGCTCTCTGCGGCTCCACGCTCGGCGCGGCGTTGCTGACCCAGGGCGGCAGCCACGGCGCGGCCGGCCGCGACCTGCCCTCGCTGACGGGCGACCTGCTGGTGCTCCTCTCGCTGCTCTTCGCGCTGGCCTGGATTCTGCTCAGCAAGAAGCTGATGCTCACGCACAGTCCCTCGGTCGTATCGGCCTACACCATCCTTGTCGGCGGCGCCATGCTGCTTCCCTGGGTGCTTGGCCCCTGGCTGCTGAGTCCGCTGACCCACGCACGGGCTGCGCCGCCGCCCTTCGCCGCCATCAGCTGGACGGCCTGGGGCGCGCTGGCATTTGCCGGCCTGCTCTGCACGGCCACCACCACGCTGCTCTGGAACTGGGGCATCCATCACGTGCCCGCCTCGCGCGCCGGAGTCTTTCTGAACATCGAGCCGGCCCTCGGCTCCTGGCTGGGCGTCCAACTGCTTGGCGAGCACTTGGGCGCCTTCGCATGGGTCGGCGGAGGCCTCATCCTGGCGGCGGCCATAACCCTCACCACGCGCGGCCACGAGCCTGAACCTGCCATCCTGCTGGAATAAAGGCCCTTGCCACAGCGCCCAAAGCATCTCTCTGTTACCAGATTCCTGGAATCAGACGGTAGCGCGTGTGCGCGGCAAACTCGGGGTAGCCCTGAAGATTCTGAATGAGAAAGCGGTCCTCCTGGGACGTTCGCCAAATTATCAGAACCAGAATCAGAGCCGCCACGGCCATAGCCCACCCTGATCCCAGCATCAGCGCTGTCGCCGGATACATCAGAATCATGCCCACATACATCGGATGGCGCACGATGCGATAGAGGCCGGAAGAAACAACGGCATGATTGCGTTCAGACTGGATGCGAACCGTCGATTCGGCAAAGCGATTCATCGCCATGACACAGCCAATCAATCCCATCGCCGATACAAAAAGAAGGACACCCGGCAGCGCACACCAAAGCGGCAGCGGCAGCCAGCGGAAGCGCACAGCGTCCAAACCGGCCACGGCAACCTGAAGATAAGTCAGCGGCAGGAAGATCCTGTAAAACAGCCGGTCGAAGCTTTGCGTCTGCTTGAAATTCGGCTTGGCGCGCACGCTCATCAATCCCGGATTGACGCGGTGCATCAGCACGCCGATGGCCATTATGGTGAGCACATAGACCGCGGTAGCCGCCCAGCCCCGCTTCCAATCCAGGCGTCCCGCGCAGGCGAAGAGAATGAATATCCAGAGAAGGATCGGCAACAGCCCTTGAGCGCCCGTCCCGATTCGTATAAGGAAACCCGTTGCTGCCTTGGTTTCCGGCAAGGATGCGTTGGAATCTTGCATCATCATCCTCTGTCTTTGGCCGTTCAGGCCTCGAACAATAACTGCGCTTCGGGCCACAGCGGCGCGACCGGCTTGGGCTCTGAGGCCAGATCGTAGACCAGCCGCTCCAACACCAGCCGCTTGTCGGGCGGCGAGGAGCGCAGCTCCAGATCCGCGCGGGCAATCAACCGCAGCGCCCGCGTCAGCCCGCGGCGGCTCTTGAAGCGCCTAGCCTGGCGAATCAGATCGTCGGCGGCAAAGGGCGGCATTCTGAAGCCCTGCCACAGCGCCTGCCAGATGGCGCGCGTGTCGCGCACATTCTTTTCCAAAATCACCAGCATCTGCCGGAAGGTCTTGGCCAGCATATACAGATGGCCGATGGCCGCGTCCTCGCCGGCGTCGGAGCTGTTCAGCAGCCCTTGCAGCAGCGCCAGCGCCTTGGCCCGGTCGCGCGCGCTGATGGCGTCGGTGAGCTCATACAGCGAGCGCTGCTTGGCGGAGAGCACCATCGTTTCCACATCGCCCAGCGTGATACGCCCGCGCCCCGATGTGTACAGCAGCAGCTTTTCCAGCTCGGTGGAGATCATCATCATATCCGCGCCCAGCGCGTCCACCAGCTCGCGCGCCGCATCGGGGTCCACGCGCGTCCCGGCCTCCTGCGCGGTGGCCGCAACCCAGCGCATCGCGTCGTCCTCGCTCACCCGCGCCAGCTCCACTATGCCGCAGTACTGGCCCAGCGTCTCGGTCAGCCGCTCGAAGCGGTTCTTGTCGTCCATCTCCATGCGTCGCAGGTCGGAGGGAATGCGCACGAAGTCGGCGACAAAAACAACCAGGGCCTGCGGATTCGGCGAGCGAAAGTAGCGCTCCAGCGCGGCAAACTCATCCTTCTTGGCCCCGCGCGTGTAAAGCTGCTTCACGTTGCGAACAAAAACCGCCTGGAAGGGCGCCATCAGCGAGGGAGATTGTGCGCGGTCCAGCACCTCGAAGATGGAGGCGCCGCTCAGATCCATATCGGAGAGGCAGAAATCCCGCAGCTCCTCCGGCACAAAAGCCTTCAGCACCGCGGCGCGACAGCGATCCAGCAAAAAGGTCTCATCGCCCACCAGCACGTAGCCGGGCTTCAACTCGCCCTTGCCGGCAGCCGCGGCCTCAATCTCCGCCACAAAGCGACCCGTCGCGGTAAATCCCGCCCCCCAGCGCGCCCCGCTCATCGTTGCGACCTCCGGCAATGATTTGCCTCGATCATGCGCCTCCAGAATACCCTTTTTGACCACGCCAGTCCCTAGTCCCTTAGTCCCTCAGTCCCTTAGTCCCTAGTCCCTTAGTCACTGCCTCTAAAACCCTTCCAGCACATCGGCCACAAGCTGCCGCGCCAGCTCCCGCGAGAGCCGCTCGACGGCCGCCGGGCTCTCCTCGAAGAAGCTGGACAGGTTGGTGGTGGACTGGTACTGCTGGCGGTAGACGTAGTTCTTGTTCTCGTAAAGCACTTTGCCGTCCCGGCCGTTGAGCGTGACGGAGACCACTACTGTGATCAGAAAGCTGGACGATTGCAGCGTCGAGGAGTTGTAGGTGAGCGGCTCAACCGTCTCTTTGAGAATCGTGCCATGCAGCACGGCGTCGGCGTCCTCATCCGGGGTCACCCGCAGCCGGGTGCGCGTGGCGAACTCGCGGATCACCGCCTGCGTCATCACCATCTCGGTGTGGTAGGCCTCGGTGCGCGTGGCAAAGACCGGCACGGCCAGCGTCTTCACATACGGCGGCAGATGGGTGGCCGCGCCCAGCGCGTGGTAGCCGCAGCCGGAGAGCGCGAACAGAGCAAAAACGATCGGGAAAAACGCGAACTGGCGCATGTCTTATCTTATCGCGCGACTACACCCACGCGGTCGCCAGCATCCCTAGCCCCACGGCCGACAGCTTCAGCCCGTCGGCGCGATCCCGGAAGTAGCGTTCGTTGAGCTCCCGGTAATCCAACTGCTCGAAGCGCTGAAATCCCGCGCGGCGCAGCTCTGCCTCTATCTCCTCCGGCGTAAAGAAAAGCTGGAATGGCTCACCGGCAGCAGCCACGCGTTCTGCCAGCGCGTCGAAGGCCGTGCGGCCCACCGCGCTCAGCGTCTCCGGCGCAATCGCGTAATCAAAGCCTACCCCGCTGCCGGCAGGCAGCCTGGCGATCGTGCCCAGCGTGGCGCGAAAGGTCTCCCGCGGCAGGTAGGGAATCACCCCCAGCCAGCCGAAGAACGCGGGCCAGCCGGCATCAAAGCCCGCCGCGGCCAGGTCCTCGGCCAGCGTGTGATGCTCCAGGTCCAGCGGCACAAAGGTCAGATTGCCGGGCACGGCGATTGCGGCCTCAGCCAGCATCGCTCGCTTGTCCTGCTGCGTGGCGAAAAAGTCCACCTCGAAGATGCGCAGCCCAGGGTACGGATTGCGATAGGCAAAGGTGTCCAGCCCCGCGCCCAGAACCACGTACTGCGACCCGCCCCGCGCCACGAACTCGGCCAGCTGGTCTTCCACATAGCGGCTGCGCACCGCCATAAAGGCGCGCAAGTCACGTCCCACCGGGTGCGAGGCGCGCCCGATCTTCCCTCGATAGCCAGGTCCCACCAGCCGCAACGCGATGGGATCGTCCAGCACCGGGGGCCGGTCCATCAGTTGGTGCGCGGCGCGCCGTATCGCCACGCCCAGCGCCGTCTTGCTCGCCTTGCCAGTCTCCATGAATCTCAGTGTAGAGCCTGCCGGCATCCTCACCCTGCTTTGTATCAGGGCACGACTTCACAGGCTGCGGAAAAACTCTACAGCAAGCCTGTTTTGTAAAAGGGCACGGCTTCAGCCGGGCCGAAAGTGCAACAAAACAAATGTTGGGCTTTAGCCCCTGTGGGGAATTCGGTCGTGCCTGATGGACATTGCCGATGCCACCGGAGGGAGCAGGGGGTTTCAATCCCCTGAATGAAAGCGAAATTGCGAGGCCTTCAGGCCCGGGCCTTTTCCAAACGCTTGTTTTCCACCAATCCATCTCATTACGAACTGGGTGCCCGATCCCATGCATGTAATATGGGTGCCCCATCTTCGGCACGTCTTTGTTTTTGTGCCTAAGGCAGGTGGCCGCGGCGTACCATATTCTTCATGAGCTGGATTGGATGGGCATTGCTCTCCGCGGCCTTTGCCGCCGCCACCGCCCTGCTGGCCAAGGTGGGCGTGGCGCACGTGGACTCGAACCTGGCCATGGCCTTGCGCACCACCGTGGTGCTGTTCTTTGCCTGGGGTATCGTTTTCGCGCTCGCCAAGCCGGGCGGAGGCGGCTTGGCTGAAATCCGCGCCCTCGACCGCCGCACACTACTTTTTCTCGTGCTCAGCGGCCTGGCCACCGGCCTCTCCTGGCTCTGTTACTTCCGTGCCCTGCAACTCGGCCCGGCCTCGCGTGTAGCCCCGCTGGACAAGCTCAGCGTCCCCCTGGTCATCGTCTTCGCATGGCTGCTGCTGGGCGAAAAACTCACCCCTCCAACCCTCATCGGCGGCCTGCTCATCACTGCCGGAGCCGTCGTCATCGCGCTCGGCTGAGACCGAAAAAATGACGTGCCTGCATTCCGGTAAACCCTGGCCGCTTTTCGTTCCTGATCGAACCAAGCCGAAATCATCAGGGAACTCCTGGCCCGGAACTCGCGTACAAGAAGACAATCATGTTCAGCGATCTGAAACTCGCACTGCGGAAGTTAGGCAAATCCCCGGGTTTTGCCCTGACGGCGATTGCCACGCTGGCGCTGGGAATTGGCGCGAATGCCGTGGTATTCAGCGTTCTGAACGCCCTTGTGCTGCGGCCGGTCAACGTGCCCCAGGCGCAGAACCTCTACACCGTGCAGCGCTTCCAGTATCCATCGCAGTCGTATCTGGACTACGTGGATCTGCGCGACCGGAACCGGAGCTTCGAGAGCCTGGTGACCTACATGCTCATTGGTCCGGTGGGAGTGGATACCGGCGGGAATCCCTCCTCGGCGTGGCCCTATCTGGCCAGCGGGAACTACTTCGATGCGCTGGGAATTCAGCCGTATCTAGGGCGGTATTTCCATGCTTCGGACGAAAAGGGCATCAACAGCGCTCCCTACGTGGTGCTGAGCTATGCCTACTGGCACAGCTATTTTCATGGCGATGCGGGCATTGTCGGGCGGATGGTGGAGATCAACAAGCACCCCTTCACCGTTCTGGGGGTGGCGCCGCCTGCGTTTCGCGGCACGGAGCTGTTCCTTGCACCGGCGCTCTGGATCCCGATCGTCGAGCAGCCCATCATAGAAGGCCATAACTCGCTTCAATATCGCGGCGATCACTCTCCGATGATAGTGGGGCGTTTGAAGCCGGGAGTCACGCCGGCGGAAGCGGCGGCGGACCTGAATACTCTCGCGGCATGGCTGGCGAAAACCTATCCGTCGGACGACGAGGGCATCAAATTTTCCCTGGCTCGTCCGGGGCTGATCGGCGACATGCTGGGCGGGCCGGCGCGGGCGTTCATGGCCGGCCTGATGCTGCTCGCCGGGCTGATTCTGCTGGCGGCCTGCGCCAATCTGGGCAGCCTGTTTGCGGCGCGCGCGGCCGACCGGGCCAAAGAGATCGCCCTGCGGCTGGCGCTGGGCTCGCGGCGCGGGCTGATCCTGCGGCAACTGCTGACCGAGGCAGTCTTGGTTTCGCTGGCCGGAGGCGTCATCGGCCTGGCAGGCGGCGTGGCCATCCTGCATGGCCTGAGCGCGTGGCAGCCGTTTACGAATATCCCCATCAATGTGCCGGTGAATCCCGATCTGCGCACTTATCTGGTGGCGCTGGCGCTGGCCCTGGTCAGCGGATTGCTCTTCGGAATCGTCCCGGTTCGGCAGGTTCTGCGCGCCGATTCCTGGCAGGTAATCCGCACAGGCGGCAGCGGCATGACGGGGATGAGGCGCTTCACGATGCGCGACCTGCTGCTGGTCACGCAGATTGCCATCTGCGCGGTGCTTGTAACCTCTTCGCTGGTAGCGGTGCGCGGCCTCGCGCGTTCGCTGCAAAGCAATTTTGGATTCCAGCCGCAAAACGCCATGATCGTTTACTGCGATCTGCACATGTCAGGGTACGGCGACGATGGAGCGTTGCAGATGCAGCAGCGCATGATCGATCAAGCGGCGGCTATTCCCGGCGTGGAGAGCGTGGGCTATATCGATATGCTTCCCTTGAGCCTGGGCGGAAGCGACTCCGACGTTTATACCGACAACACAACCGATTTTCGGCCGACCACCTCCATCGTGGACGCGATGAACTACAACATATCGCCGGGCTACCTTGAAGCTGCGGGTACCAAGCTGCTTGCGGGCCGGGATCTCTCCATCCACGACGATGCCAAGGCGCCGGTGGTGGCTCTGGTGAATCGGCGCTTTGCGCTCAAGGTCTTTGGTTCGGTGGACAAAGCGATCGGCGGGCATTTCAAGTACTGGGGCGGAATGCGGGCGGAAATCGTGGGCGTGGTGGAAGACGGAAAATACCGCACCATGACGGAGGATCAGCAGCCCGCCATGTTCTTTTCCTTCCAGCAGCACCAGGCCAGCAGCACCTGGCTGGTCGTGCGCTCCAGGCGCGCTCCGCAGGAGATTGCCGGGGCGCTGGACAAAACGGTGCATGGGCTGGATTCCGGGCTGCCTATCGTCATAAGAACGTGGACGGCGGAGATGGATTCCGCGTTATTCGCGGCGCGCGTGGCTACGGTGGCGCTGGGCATCCTGGGATTGCTGGGCGCCATGCTGGCGGTAACGGGCGTCTTTGGCATGGCCTCTTATGTAGTGAGCAAGCGGCTGCGCGAGCTGGGCATCCGCATGGCGCTGGGCGCGGGCAAGGGGCAAGTCCTGCAGGCTTCGCTGGGACGCGCCTTTCGCCTGCTGGCCATCGGCTCGGTGGCGGGCCTGGCGCTGGGAGTGCTGGCGACGCGCGTGCTCTCGTTCATCGTCTACCAGGCCACGCCCAAAGACCCGCTGGTACTGGGCGGAGTGAGCGTGACCATGCTGCTGCTGGGCCTGATCGCGGCGTGGATTCCGGCGCGCCGCGCCCTGGCCGTCGATCCCCTGGTCCTGCTGCGCGAAGAATAGCCGTAGTCCTGCAACTCGGCCCGGCCCTCATTGGTGACCTGCTCATCACCGCCGGAATTGTGGTGATCGCGATGGGCTGAGACCGAAATGACGGGATGCCAGCATTCCAGTAAACAAAAGCCGACTTGCCGGGACAAATGCGCGTCTCGATGAATACATTGTCGATTTTGCGGAATCAAAGGTCTGAGCTAGCAAAACTGTTTTGAGGGTTGTACCGTTCGAGATTGCGAGATCGGGCGTGGGGCCGCTCAAGAGTGTTAAACTCCATGCATTATGGCATCCAGAATTCAACCGCTCGCTGAGGTCTTCGGATTCCCTATCGACAATCTATCCGAAGCCGCAAATCGATATCGAACGAGGAAGCTCTGCCCGTTCAACAACAAGGTTCCGAATTGCACAAAGGATAAGGCGAACGATCCCTTGGGTGTATGCAGCGTATTCGAAGCGGACTATACCGCAATCACCTGCCCCATCCGTTTCCGGGAGAATTGGCTCACTGCGGACGACGGCGCTGACTTCTTCTTCCCACCAGGCACGATGTGGACCTCGCTAACGGAAGTTCGCCTAAAGGACAAATATGGAAAATCCGCTGGTAACATCGACCTTGTTCTCGTTTCGTATGACAGACACGGGAAGGTGACGGATTTCGGGGCATTGGAAGTTCAAGGAGTCTACATTTCGGGAAATGTACGCAATCCATTTGAGTACTACATGAAGGACCCTACGAACAGGGCAAACATGAAATGGAAAGGGAAGCCGAACTATCCGGGGCCGGACTACCTTTCCTCATCCCGCAAACGCCTCGCACCACAACTCATTTTCGAAGGCGGAATCCTCAATAACCGGCGCAAGAAGATGGCGTTTGCCCTGGACCAAGGCCTCTTCAACTCGCTACCAGCTCTTTCTGAGGTGCCGAAACACAAGGCAGACATCGCATGGCTTATTTACGGCCTCAACTATAACAAGAAGACGAATCGCTATTCGCTAGAGCGCAAGAAGATCGTGTACACGGCTTTCGATGCATCATTTGATCAGATCACTCGCTCGGCTGTGGGTATAGAATTTGGCTATGGAGAGCAGGAGACAACGTTCTGGACAGGGTACCCGGACTGGGAGCATCAAGAATCTCTGCTCTGTGCTTCGTAAGCATCTTGGGCAGCGGACGGTCCTTGGAGTGGGGTTGCCGCTGCTGAATGACTACTTGGCCGTAGCGAAGGATGGTCGCGTCTCGGACGGTCTGACAGAGAAACAGATTGAAGACGGCTTCCGGAAGCTGGCCACACAATACATTCACAGTGACTACCATTCCACCTATCTCGCAAGGCGCCTTGGCAGAGCAGGCTTCGTCGATTTTACGGACGGAAGGTATCGCCTACGCCCCTCTCTTCTAGGAAACACGACACTCGAGGAACTCGACCGACTCCAAGAGGAACTTATGGGGTCGCTACGATCAGCCTATGAGCAGCGCCAGAACGCCATGAAGAGGCTTGAAGAGACTTGCTCATTGCCTTCCGAGCAAGTGATGGAACGCCTGGTCCTCGTGGAAGAGTATCTCTCACATCTATCTGGAAATCACGGCGAGATTTTTGAAGTTGTCTCGTTTGCGGGTTTGAGGGAATATTTCAGGACGTTTGGTTTTTCACTGCAACGATTCTCTACGACTCACGCCAATGACGGAGGGATGGACTTCTTCGCATCAGACGCGATTTATCAGGTGACAACGGATGCAAGCGTAGAGAAACTCAGGAGAGACCTGAGGAAAGCACCTGGGACGAATAGAGTTATGGTCAGGCCGACCGTGACTGAAGAAATCCTCTCGCTTGGTGAGGAAAGTGTGCTTGAAACGATAGAACTTAAAGATCTCTTGAGTCATTTCATCATGTGGCTCCTGGTCCGCGACAAACGCTCGAAGCGGCCCGACCACCTCCAGCGCGTACTCCAAATCGCCCTGGAAGAGTTCCGTCGTGAAGAACGTGCCGAAATCTCAGATAACAGGCAGAGAGTTGTGATGCAATAATGTGCGTTTTTACCAATGCCATAGAACGGCGAAAACGGTAAAAGAGAGTAGAGCCTGTTCACACCCTGAACTCTTCCCGGCGGAGGGAGCAGGGGCCTTCAGGCCACTGAATGCAGGCTTGCAAGAGAAGTGGCTTTAGCCACGGGCCTTTCGTTTATTCTGTCTAAATGCGGGTCGCACCACAAGAAATCCGGACCTATCTGGTAACCGCCGTTACAGCGCAACGCCGCAGCATTTTTCAGGTCGTGGCCACGGCGGAGTTGCTCGAGCGGACCATCCTTGACTATCGCAGCCAGGGAAGATTCCTCTTGCATGCGTTCGTTATCATGCCTGACCATTTCCACGCTCTGATCACGCCTGCTCCGGAAGTTTCGCTTGAAAAGGCCATGCAGTTCATCAAGGGCGGCTTCTCCTTCCGTCTCAAAAGCAAGCTCGATGTGTGGATGCGCAGCTTCAATGAGAGCCAGATCATGAGCAAAGAGAAATTCATGAACTGCATGCACTATATCGAGGAGAACCCCGTTCGACGGGGACTTGTATCGACGCCGCAAGCCTATCCATTCAGTTCCGCTGCCCGTGCCCCGCTGGACCCAATGCCTCTCCACCTAAAGGGTCGGGCAGGCAATGGTGAATAAGGCCCGGGCCTAAAGGCCTCAATTGATTCGCTCTATTCAGGGGCCTGAAGGCCCCTGCTCCTTCCGGAAGAATGAGAATCAACTATTAGCAAAGAGTTTGAAAAGGCGTCAAATCCCGTTGGTACGCCGAAACGCTCGCCAAACGCATCAGGAACATCCAGCGGTTCCGCGACAAGATTACGTTCATTCAGGGCGACGGCATTGCGATCATTGAGAAGTATGCTCCAGAGGAGACGGCGGCTTTTTTCATTGACCCTCCCTACACCGCCGGAAAGAACGGAAAACGCGCCGGGAAACGCCTCTACACCCATAACGAATTGGATCATGAAGAACTATTCCGGTATTGCGAGAACATAAAGGGCGAACTCTTAATGACTTACGACAACGCTCAGGAGGTAATCCAGATGGCGGCCCGCCACGGATTCTCGACCCGGCTCATTTCCATGATGAACACGCATCACGCGACTATGCAGGAACTCATTATCGGTCATAATCTCGCGTGGGACTGAACGTAGTATCTCTCGGATGTGTCGTCAGTGGGTACCCAATCATTCGAGTTCTTTGCGAAGGGTGGGTAACCAACACCCCACGCTCTGCCCACCGAAGGCTTCTGCCTGGACTGCCTGCCCTGAGCTCTGTCGAAGGGGCCAGTCCTTGCAGATAATATCCCTCGCTCGGCGCACAATAAAGGTATGAACACCGGCCACAGCCACGCCTTTTCTGATCCCTGTTCCCTGATCCCTGATCCCTGTTTTTCAGGCACCCCCCACCCCCTCCCCCTGTGGAAATCTTTTTTCGGCCTCTTCTATTGCTTGTAACTCACACGGATTCATCAACTTGTAATTCTTACATAGTGACGAATAAGTAACGGCAAACCCCTGATTTTGCCCATTTTTTAGCCCAAAAAGCCGCTTTTTCGGTCCGTTTTTAGCAAAAATCAAACGTTTTCGCAATGGTTCTGGAGGAGCGGAGTTGGATGATCACCTGCGAGCCGGCCAACCGTTACACTAAGGCTGTGGAAGCCTTAACCAATTCCGTCGCGCCCCGCCGCATCGTTCTCACCGGCTTCATGGGCTCGGGCAAGTCCACCGTCGGTCCGCTCCTCGCCGCCGGAGCCGTGGTGATCGCGTTTGGATAAGACAGGCGGCAGGCTGGGATTCAACCGGAGGATGCATGGCGTTATACTGGTTCGTGCCGAGTCGATGAGAGAAATTCCGGCTACAAACGGACCCGGCAAAGGAAGGGGAACAAGAATATGAACCTGAATTTACTCTCATTTCTGATTTTGCTGGCGTTTTCTGTGGCCATCCCGACAATTCTCTTTCTTCTGCTGCGCTCCAGTCTTTGCGGCTTGCTGCGCCACACTCTCAGGCTGCAAGACGGAGTCACCTTCTATTTGCGTTCCTTTCTTCTTGTTCTTTATCTTGCGGCTCTGTCGGGCGCCATTGGAGTCTCTTTTGATTTGAAGCCGGATGCTCACTCCATGGAATATGTTTGGAGAGGAGCTACAGGCCTCTCTTCATCCCTTCAGGATATGGTTATGTTTGTTGCACTCTACCTGATTCTCATCACCATTCTGGTTGCCACTCTGAAGGTCAAAGTTGACGAATGATCAATATCTAATCGTTTCTTATTTCGTCTGCGCCGCCTTATCGACCGTGGCAGGCGTACTTGCCTATCTCTATCTGCGGCACTCCTTCGCCGGCGTGGCCGGCGCTGCGCCGGGCAAGCATCTTCCCTCGATCCTGAAAATGCTCTTTCCCGCTGGACTGGTCTTCGCGGCATTGTTGGGATTTCTTTCTGTCTCGTATCAGGGTTGCAACCGGACGACCTACACCGAGATTGTTGAAAGCAGGAACTATCTCATCGCCAAAAATCATGAACAGCTATCGGCGATCCTGTTCTACATCGTGCTCGCAGTCCTGTTATGGAATCTCGTTGCTCTCCTCATCCTGAGGTCTGCGCAACGCGGTAAAAACGGATCATCCTCGATTGCCAATTCCGTCCCGCCGCGCCGCATCGTTCTCACCGGCTTCATGGGTTCGGGCAAGTCCACCATCGGCCCGCTCCTCGCCGCTCGCCTGGGCTGGAGCTTCCTCGACGTGGACGACGTAATCGAGGCCGAGGCCGGCACAACCATCGCCGAAATCTTCGCCCGCCACGGCGAGGCCGCCTTCCGCAAGCGGGAGCAGGAGACCATCGCCCGCCTGGCCACCGGCGACGCTTTGGTCCTGGCCCTCGGCGGCGGCGCAATCGAGCACGAAGCCACCCGCGCGCTGCTGCTCACTGCGCCCGGCACGCTGCTGGTGCATCTCGAAGTCGAGCTGGCCACCACGCTCCAGCGCTGCCGGGGAACCGAGCAGACCCGCCCCATCCTCGCCGACCAGGCCAACCTCGCCGCCCGCTACCAGCGCCGCCTGCCGCTCTATCGCACGGCCCACGTCTCCATCCCCGTCGATGCGCTTCTCCCGCAAGAGGTCGTGGACCGCATCTTGTCCGAATCGGGACGATAAAAGGGAAACTGAGCAATATTGAACTTACGCACATTGCACCTCCGGCTCAGTATGAGTTATCAACAAGAGGTGCAGCTTTGATGTATCCAGACACGTCCAACGCCGAGCAGAGCGCCGCGCTGCGTCAAGCCGCCGAGCGTTCCCAAACCGCCTCCAACACCGAATACGAGTACGGGTACGCCACCTGGAATCCCACGCCAGCGAGGCGCGAAGGACTCACTTCAGGCAGCCTCCATCCTCCAGCGCGCTCCGTCTCAGCCCGCGAGGAACTCAATCCCTCCAACCGCTGATCCCTGTCCACTGTTCACTGTCCACTGTTCACTGTAAAATCGGAATTCCCGCGATCCGCCGCTGCCACTCCGCCGGCCCCGTCTGGTGAACGCTGGTTCCCTGCGAGTCCACCGCCACCGTCACCGGCATATCGCGCACATCGAACTCATAAATCGCCTCCATCCCCAGGTCGGCAAAGGCCAGCACGCGCGCCCCGTGAATGGCCTTCGAGACCAGGTAAGCCGCGCCGCCCACCGCCATCAGGTAGACCGCGCCGAATTCCTTGATCGCCGCAATCGCCGCCGGCCCGCGCTCGGCCTTGCCCACCATGCCCAGCAGGCCTGTCTCGGCCAGCATCTGCCGCGTGAACTTGTCCATGCGCGTCGCCGTCGTCGGCCCCGCCGGTCCCATCACCTCCTCGCGCACCGGGTCCACCGGCCCCACGTAATAGATGAACCGCTCGCGGAAGTCCACCGGCAGCTTCTCGCCCCGGTCGAGCATCTGGGTCATGCGCACATGCGCGGCGTCGCGGCCAGTCAAGAGCTTGCCGGTCAGCAGAAGCACCTCTCCTGGCTTCCACCGAGCCGCCTCCACGCGCGTCACCGTGTCCAGATTCACCCGCCTCGCCGCTGTCACGTCGTAGGCCAGCTTCGGCCAGCTATCCAGATTCGGCGGGTCCAGATACACCGGCCCCGAGCCGTCCAGCACAAAGTGCGCATGCCGCGTCGCCGCGCAGTTGGGAATCATCGCCACCGGCAAATTGGCCGCGTGCGTCGGATAATCCAGCACCTTCACGTCCAGCACGGTGGTCAGCCCGCCCAGCCCCTGCGCGCCAATCCCCAGCCGGTTGACCTTGTCGTACAACTCCAGCCGCAACTCCTCGGCCCGCGTCGCCGCTCCCCGCGCCTTCAACTCCTGAATGTCGATCGGGTCCATCAGCGACTGCTTGGCCAGCAGCATTGCCTTCTCCGCCGTGCCGCCAATCCCGATTCCCAGCATCCCCGGCGGACACCACCCCGCCCCCATCGTCGGCACCGTCTTCAGCACCCAATCGACAACGGAATCCGACGGGTCCAGCATGATGAACTTGGCCTTGGCCTCCGACCCTCCCCCCTTGGCCGCCACCGTCACATCCACCGTCGCGCCCTTCACCAGCTCCACCGTCACACAGGCCGGCGTATTGTCCTTGGTGTTGGTCCGCTTGCCCGCCGGGTCGGCCAGAATCGAGGCCCGCAGCTTGTTGTCGGGGTCAAGATAAGCCCGCCGCACACCCTCATCCACCAATGTCTGGATGTCCTTGCGCTCTTCGCCGGGCGCGGCTTCAAAGCGCACGTCCAGGCCCACCTTGAGGAACGCCGTCACAATCCCGGTATCCTGGCAGATGGGCCTGTGCCCCTCGGCGCACATGCGACTATTGATGAGAATCTGCGCAATCGCATCCCGCGCCGCCGGCGACTCCTCGCGCTCGTAAGCCTTGGCCAGGCTGGTAATGTAATCCACCGGGTGGTAGTAGCTGATGTACTGCAACGCCGCGGCAACGCTGGCAACAAAATCTTCCTGCCGGATGATGGTCATGGAGAAGCTCCTGTGAATAGTTTAGGGCAAAGCGCGAGTAACTTACCTGCTGGGTGCCCCACCCTCGCCGCGGGCATAGGGTTCGCTTGAAGCCCAGCTTGCCCGCCAGTGTCATCGCTGGTGATTCCAGGTGATCATGCAGAAGGTATCTGCTGGAATTCCAAACAATTCTCCGGGAAACCATGAAGACTGTGCTTGACATTCTTCAGTGAGGATATAGAATGGCCCCAACTCAATTTTTCCATATTGTGGGAGCAGATTCTAATTCGCGCAACTTCGGGCGGCTCTTGCTCGCGAACATGGAATGAAAATGAAAGGGAGAATATGCGAGATGAATGGGTGTATACGAGAACGAGACACGGGGTATTGTACCTCGACTGGAAGCTTGAACACATACGTCATGGTGCTTATGCGTTAATGATCGGCCTGTTTTCGGCAATAGCTTCGACCGGGAGTGTGCTGCACGTGAAGTCTTACGTATTAAGCCCATGGCAGACTTTGATCGTGACCGCGTTGGCTGCGCCGTTAGCGGTGCTCTTCGGAGTCATGGGGCTCCCTAAACTCCGCGATGGCTATGGCCCAGAACCCATTGCCAAAACACTGGCGATTACCGGCTTCTGTCTGGCGGCTGTGGGCCTTTTGGTCAACGGCGCACAGCTTCTCTTCAACCTGTAGTTCAAATCCGGGAGGGAATCGCATGGATCGAAATTTTCGCCTTACCGAATCCGGCATGCTCCGCGCGAAAATCGCCGTTTTCCGGAAGATGCTCATCGCTTTTCTGATCTTTCAGGCGATCGTGCTGACGGGCGTGTTTTTCATCGCTCATATGACGGCCTTCCAGATCGCGACCGTCCTGGCGCTGGCTTTTCTGATGCTGCTGATCTTCATCCTCCGGACATGGATGAATCCTGCGATCTCCTTCCGCGATTGGGGACTTCATCTGGGCGACACATCCATCTACCTCACCACCGATCCTCAGCGCACTGAGATCACGCGCGATAACTTTGTTTCCCTGGTTGAAAACTCCAAAGGGTTGTATATCAGGGGGAAGGAACTGGAACAGCGCATTTGGATACCGTCCGGTATCGAGAACTACGCCGAGGTGAAGCGCACATTGGAGACCTGGCTCCGGTCGCATCAATCGTTCAACAGCACTGCAAGGATAGACTGCCATGAGCGGTTCTTCGCGGGAAGCACCTCATTTTTACTTTGATGAAAATGCCCGGAAGTGGGCCAGCATGGAACACTCCACGTTGCCCAGGGTTCTTGTACTCTCGTGGCACGCCGACCCGCGTTCCATGATGGAACAGCTCCTCTCAAACGTCAGATCATTGCCCGCTACCTTCATACCGGTACCCGGAGATCGCGTTGCCGGCATCATGGACGATCTCAAATCGAAGAAGTTCGTCGCCTGCATTCTCTTCCTTTCACATGCGGCCCTGGCGGACGAATCTCTCTTCGAGTTCGTTCAGATTTGCGGGAAACTTGTCCTGGACAGGCCTGAGTTCCGCCTGTTCGTTCAACTCGCCGATGGCCTGGTATTTGACGAACTCAAGGCAAAGGCAAAGGACAAGGCGTATGGAGATCGAAATTCTGCATTTGTGTTGACGGATTCGGTCCACTTTTCGCACCTGCATGCAGACGATTTTGCCCACACGGCACGGCTTCTCCAAAGCCATCTGCTCGATCTGCCCAGGATTCGCCATCGTCTGGCCCGCGAGTGGTGGGAATCCGGTTGGATCAAAGTCTCGTCTATTGTTGTCGGTTCGTTGCGCTGGTTGTTCCTGATAACTGCCGTTGGGCTGGTGATTCTGGGCGCGTATCTAAAAAGCGATCCCTGGGGGCAATGGGGGTATTTGGGCGCCGGGCAACTCGTGTATGTAAGCCTGGTCGCATTGTTAACGCTCGGCACCCGGATTACATCCGGATCGTTCTTCCGCTGGATTCTCTTGCTCGGACCTCTGATGCTGGTTCTTACCCTTTTGTCGACCGCCGTGAAGATTCAGTGGCCATTCTTCCTGGCGGGAATATTGACAGCCGTGTTGTTGGACGTATGCGTCCGCTCTGTTGCAAGGTGGAAGAGGCGGTATCTGGACGTTGTTGAGCCGCCCGATAGAGACCCATGCGAGGCATTGTGTCCCGGACGTCGCTCATTTGGTTTTCTGGCGAAAGGTCCGTGGATTCCTCCCAGGATTCGTGTTTTCATCAGTTATTCGGAACAATCCGATGAACATTGGGGGCGCAGGATCGCCGAAGATCTGAAGAATGAACTGAGTCGTCTTAACATCGAGTACTTCTTTGCTCCGGATTCCATCGAACCCGGAAGCAGTTGGCGGCACAGGCTCACGTTTGAGCTGTATACCGCCAGCATCTTTGTGCAGTTTCTCGATGATAAAAGCGCCGCATCGAGGCCGGATTGTACTCATTGGCCCGCGCTGGAACTGGGTACGGTATCAGCGCACCAGGCCATCTGCGGACTGCCGGCAATCCTTGTCGTCTGTCACCCCAGCATGATGCCGGATACCATCCCCGACGGCACACACCGCTATATTCGCCAGGTACTGTCTGGATCGGAGGGCGCGGATGAGTCTTCGTTGTGGGTTCTGAACTACGAAGAGGGAATGGCGCGAAAGTTCGCGCAGGAGCTCTCACGAAAATACCGCAGGCAAGCGGTTTCTATCCTGCCGATTAAAATGGCTGCCATTCTCGAATTCTTGCTGATGCTGCCGGCGTCGCTGCTCTGCGGAATTGGGGTCTTCGGCAGCATCGGCATCTGGCTGGTTCTTGCCGCGGCAACGGTGATGAGGATACGGGGTGCTGATCCCGCTGAATGGCTGCTGTTCAAGGGTTACGTGCCGGGCGCACTCATCGTTTCGGCATTCTGGCTGGGTTTCGTCCTTCGTTTGGCTGTCTCGGCTGGTTTGGAGCTCTGGCACCAACTCGCCGGCAACAACTTCAAGTGGCGGGTCATCGAGGTTGCCGCATTGAGCGGGTTATGTCTGCGTCTGGGTATTCTTATGCATGGCATTGTGCTGATTTATGCGTCTCTCTCGGTTGCCTTCGGCGTTCTGCTGGGATCGTACTACCTGCGACTGACAATGAAGGGATCGTTCAACATGAAACCGGCATTGGAGCGGAAGGCATGGATAAAGAGTTAGATTCCTGCTCAATTTCCTTCATTATCGCCGGAAAGGAGTTCTTATGACCCTGTTGATTGCGATGCAAATCACCACAACCCAGGCGATTTTTGTTGTTCTCATGGTGCTGGGCTGGGTATGCGTGTTGATCGGCTTTCTGGTAAGCAAGCGGTCCAACGTGCGACCGGACGATCTCATTGCTGCAGCCGGCAGGGGTGACTTAGCCCGAGTCAACGAGTTGCTGGGCGCGGATTCAAACTCTGATGCCTCCCATAGCGATGGCGGGACTGCACTGTTATTGGCCTCGGAAAACGGCAGCCTGGAAGTGGCGGAGGCTCTGCTTGCCGGCGGGGTCGATGTAAATTACAAATTCAGTGATGGAAGGACTGCCCTCATGAGCGCATGCCAAGAGGGCCATAGCACGCTGGCGCAAGCATTACTCGCAAAAGGGGCCGATGTCAATACTAAGGCGAACAATGGCGTGACCGCGCTGATTCTGGCCTCTGGAAAGGGCAACCTTGAAGCTGTGCGGGTGCTGCTTGCCAAGGGGGCCGATGTCAACACTAAAGAGGGCGATGGCGCGACCGCGCTGTTTCTGGCTTGCCAGAACGGCTACCTGGAGGTTGTGCGGTTGCTGGTGGCCCATGGAGCCGATGTCAATGCCAAGGCGAATGACGGCGAGTCTGCTCTGGATGCGGCGACGAGGAGAAAACAAGCCGATGTCAAGGCATTCTTGTTACAGGCAGGCGCTAAACGATGGCAATAGCATAGTTGAGCAGCCAGTGCTGGATGCCCCAGCTCCCGCTTATGGGACCTGGGAAACGAATGGCCTCCAGGTTCGCTATCTAAATTGAATTGTCTTCCTCTGGCGCGAAATAACCAACCACTGTTGCTACGCCCCCCGCAAATCCGTATGCCCGAAATCATCGCCCTTCCACAGCACCGGTTCGCGCTTCTCGCGCGCCAGCGCATAGGTGAAGCAGTCGCCGAAGTTTAGCCCCGGCGGGTGGCGCACCCAAATTTTTGAAAACTTGACAATCCCACAAAGCTGGGTGCTCCATCCTTTTCGCGTTCTCTGCGGAAAGGGTGGGAGACTTCGTACCTCAATGAGCCAGGTGCCGGGTTCTTGTCCTCAGGCCAAACGGCTGACCACTGACCACTGTCGTTGCAGATCATTTGGCTCAGTTGGCGCACAATGGAAACATTCAGTCGAGTGGGATTGAATCGGCGGCTGACCGGCTGTTGGCTGATCACTGACAACAGCCTGCGTAATACAGCATCTTTTCGCCTCCGTCGCATCCGCAACCCATTCATAAACCATGGATTAGCTCCACAGAAAGCGAAAATGTGCAACTATTATTGTCCCGAAAACAGCCTTGAGGAGTGAAAATCAAATCCGGTAACACTTTTGAAATCAACAGCATAACCAATTCACACGGGCAAACAAAGGGCGAAACCCAAGCGCGGGAGTTCGACCGGCAGGCGTAGGAACCTTACGGTTGCTACACCGCCGGCCTTAAATCCGTATGCCCAAAATCCTCGCCCTTCCACAGCACCGGCTCTCGCTTCTCGCGCGCCAGCGCGTAGGTGAAGCAGTCGCCGAAGTTCAGCCCGGCCGGGTGGCCGCTGCCTTTGCCAAAGTCGCGGTAGGCCTGGCGGGCGATCTTCGCCTGCGCCTCAGTGACCGGCTCAATCACCATCTCCATCTTTTCAATCAGCTCATCCCAGCGGGCGCTCTGCGCAGGGCTGCGCAATCCGTCAATCACAATGGAGGTTTCAAGGTAGGAAGCCGCGGAGACGCGAACCTCCTTTGCTGAGTCCATGATTTGCGCCATTCGAGGCCCATCCGGCTCATCCTTGATGGTCGCAACCAATGCCGATGAGTCAACGATCATTTCGGCAACCCCGTTACGTCATCGTATAAATCATTGATCAGATCATTACCGCTCCGGCCGTCCTTGAAGAGTGGACCACACTCCTTTGCAAACTCCATCAGCAGCTCGTACCGGCTCTTTTTTGTCTTGGCCAAAGCCTCACGATCCGCGTTCTCCCTTTCCAGTTTCTCCCGAACGGCCTCGGTCACTGCAACAACCAGACTGATCCCCTTGAGCGCGGCCAACTCCCGGACCATGCGGTTGGTTTCTTTGTTTTTGATATTCAAGGCCATAGAATTCCACCCTTCCACCATATCTTTCCACCATTCTACCATAAACCCCCAACCGAATCGGAAAAAACGGGTTAGCCGAGCCAAATCCCTCCCCGTCTGGTGCCGGCTCACGTTTGCCCCACCGCCGGCGCGCCGCTCTGGTTCCCGTCCCGCTCATCCTGTACACTGTACGCAAGACTCAAAACCACAAGGCATTCGCCGTTTTCCGTCGGGCAAAATCTATGAAGATGAAATCTATTCTTGAAACCAGCATTGCCGACTGCCATCCCGCCAGCGTGCCGGATTACACCCCGCTCCCCGAGTTGCGCACATTGCAGTTGCGGCGCGTGCAGGCCGTGGTGGCGCGCGCCTGGGATCATGTCGAACTCTTCCGCGCCCGCATGGATGAGCGCGGCCTTGTGCCCGATGATATTCGCACCCTCGACGACGTCGCCAAACTGCCCTTTACCGTGAAGAGCGACCTGCGCGACACCTATCCTTTCGGACTTTTTGCCAGCCCCATGAAGGACGTGGTCCGTCTGCACGTCTCCAGCGGTACTACCGGCAAGCCCATCGTCGTCGCTTACACCAGTGACGATGTAGACGTGTGGACCTCGGTGATGGTGCGCTGCATGGCCGGCTGCGGATTGCATCGCGGAGACATTTTGCAAAATGCCTATGGCTACGGCCTCTTCACCGGCGGTCTGGGCGCGCACTACGGCGCTGAAGCGCTGGGCGCGACGGTCGTCCCCACCTCAGGCGGCAACGCCGACAGGCAGATCATGCTGTTGAAGGATTTTGGCGTGACGGCGATCTGCTGCACGCCAACGTATTTTCTGCACCTGATCGATCGCGCCGCGGAACTCGGCGTGGACTTGAAGGAGTTGCCGCTGCGCGCGGGAGTCTTCGGCGCCGAGCCGTGGACCGAATCGATGCGCAGGCACATCAAAAGCAGGAGCGGCATCGAGGCCTTCGACATCTACGGCCTCTCGGAGATCATCGGTCCGGGCGTCGCCTGCGAATGCCGCCGCCATCAAGGCCTGCACATTTTCGAGGATCACTTCTATCCGGAGATTGTCGATCCCGAGACAGGCGAGCCGCTGCCGGATGGGTCGGAAGGCGAGCTGGTGCTGACCACCTTGAGCAAGCATGCGATGCCGATGATCCGCTACCGCACGCGCGACATCACCATGCTATTGCCGGGCCGTTGCGAGTGCGGCCGCACGCTCAGGCGCATGGGCCGCATCGGCCGGCGCAGCGACGACATGCTGATTATTCGCGGTGTCAATGTATTTCCATCGCAGGTGGAAGCCGCGCTCTTGCAGATCGAAGGCACGCTGCCGAATTATCAGATCGTGCTGACCCGCGAGCAGGGATTGGATCAGATGGAAGTACAGGTCGAAGTAACGCCGCATATGTTCAACGATCAGATCGGCGCGTTGCAGGGATTGCAAGACAGAATTCAATCCGCGCTCGATCATGTGCTCGGTATCCGCGTCCAGGTTTCGCTGGTTGAAGCGAACTCTCTCGCGCGCAGCGAAGGCAAAGCAAAACGTGTCATCGACAGGCGGTCCTCATGAAGATTCATCAGTTATCGCTTTTTGCAGAAAACAAACCGGGACACATCAGTGCTCCCGCGCGCCTTCTGGCTCAGGAAGGCATCGACATTCGCGCCTTGTTCCTGGCCGACAGCCAGCACTTCGGCATTGTGCGCATGGTTGTCTCCGACTGGCAGAAGGCTGCCGCGCTTCTCGAAGCCCATGGATTCGTCGTGAAAGTGACGGAAGTTCTTGCCGTCGAAGTGCCCGATCATCCGGGAGGCCTTGCGGACGTGCTGGGAGCGCTGGACGGAAGCGGCATCAACATCGAGTATATGTATGCCTTTCCCAATCCACGCGGAGATCAGGCAATCCTCATCTTCCGCTTCGCCGATCCGGACGCGGCGATTGCGTATTTGCAGACGGCAGGCATCAATGTACTGGCTGGCGATGAACTCTTGAAATAAAAGGCGTATCAACCATGCCCGCATCAAAGACCATCACTGATCAACTCGTGAACGCCTCCTGGATTCGCCGCATGTTCGAGGAAGGCGTGCGCCTCAAGCGCGAACGCGGAGCCGATTCAGTCTTCGATTTTTCGCTCGGCAATCCTGATGTCGAACCGCCGCCCGCGGTGATGGATGCGCTGCGGCGCGTTGTGGCGGCCAACCGTCCAGGCTCGCATGGCTATATGCCCAATCCCGGCTATCCGCAACTCCGCGAGGCCGTCGCCAAAAAACTCCAGAGACAGACCGGCCTTGCGTTCACCGCCGAGGATGTTTTTATGACGGTCGGTTCCGCGGGCGCGTGCAACGTGATCCTCAAATCGATCCTCGATCCGGGCGACGAAGTTATCGTCCTGATGCCCTGCTTCTCCGAGTACCCGTTTTATATCTCCAACCATAGCGGCTGCATGGTCCCTGTCGAGACCGATGCTTCCTTCCTGCCTGACGTGGAACGTATCCGCGCGGCGATCACTCCGCGCACGCGCGCGCTGATTCTCAACACGCCCAACAATCCCACCGGCCGCGTTTATCCGGAGAGCGTGCTGCGCGATTTGCAAACGATGTTGGTGAGCGCCGCCCAGCCCATCACCGTGATCAGTGACGAGCCGTACAAGGCTTACGTTTATGACGGAAAGCACCAGCCCGAAGTGGCCTCGTTCATCGCACAAACGGCGATTTGCAACTCGTGGTCCAAGTCGCTGGGATTGCCCGGCGAACGCATCGGCTACCTGGCGCTCTCGCCGCAGCTTGACGATGCCGCAAATCTGCGCCGCGCCTGCGCCTTCAGCAATCGCATTCTCGGCTTTATCAACGCGCCGGCCATCTGGCAGTGGGTGATGCTGGAGTCGCTAGATGAGACCATCGACGCCGCGCCCTACGAGCACAAGCGCAATGTGCTTTGCGATGCGCTCCAAGCCATCGGTTACGAGGTCACGCGGCCTGAAGGCTCATTCTACGTCTTCCTCAAGACCCCTATCCCCGAAGACATTGCGTATACCAAACGGCTCGCAGAGCAGGGCGTGCTGGCCGTGCCCGGCACAGGCTTTGGACGCTCCGGTTACATTCGCCTCTCGCTGACGATTCCGCTTGAGCGCATCGAGAAATCAATCAGCGGATTTGAGCGCGCATTTCTCTCCTGGCTTCGATGAGCCGGTTGAGGCTTCATTCAAAATCCATGAGCAACTTGTCGGAACGGGATGATTTGCGCAGGAGCCTTACTCCGTCTGGTAGCGATGCAGCCTGCCCAGACCGTTGAACGCGGCTACCTTATAGCACTCGGCGAGCGTCGGATAATTGAATACATTGTCGATAAAATAATCCACAGTGCCTCCCAATACCATCACCGCCTGGCCGATGTGAATCAGTTCGCTGGCGTCCTCGCCGATAATATGCACGCCCAGCAGCGCGTGCGTGTCGCGATGAAAGATCAGCTTCAGCCGTCCTGTCGTATCGCCGCGAATCTGCCCGCGCGCAGTCTCGCGATAGTACGCCATGCCGACTTCATAAGGTACATCATCCGCGGTCAACTGCTCCTCGGTCTTGCCGATGAAGCTGATCTCCGGAATGGTGTAAATGCCGTAAGGATAAAAGCTGGGGTTGGTGGTTGCGGCGCGATCGTTGAAGGCGCGCGCGGCGGCGATGCGCCCCTGCTCCATCGAGACCGAGGCCAGCGAGGGAAAGCCCACCACATCGCCCACCGCGTAGATGTGCTCCACCTTGGTCT
>Ga0326727_10006528_pt1 | contig 31908 bp, 24 predicted proteins | sample MB2enrmetagenome_FD_207643 | JGI IMG/M metagenome (GOLD analysis project Ga0326727, IMG submission 207643) | Lab enriched peat soil microbial communities from McLean, Ithaca, NY, United States - MB29MY | ecosystem: Environmental > Terrestrial > Soil > Wetlands > Peat | place: USA: New York...
ATCCGGATCGACAGCCGTGGCAACCAGGTGATGCGCATTCTGCCGCGCGTCAACGACGACGTGAACGAGGAATGGCTGTCCGACAAGAGCCGCTTTTCCTATGACGCCCTGGCCCGCCAGCGGTTGGACCGCCCCTATGTGCGCAAGGACGGCAAGCTGGTCGAGGTTACCTGGGCCGAGGCTTTCGCCGCCATCGTGACGCGCCTGAAAGGCGTCTCCGGACAGGCCATGGCCGCCATCGCCGGCGATCTGGCCGATGCCGAATCCATGGTCGCCTTGAAGGACCTGTTCGCCGCCCTCGGCTCGCCCCATGTGGATGGGCGCCAGGACGGTTGCGCGCTGTCCGGTCCCCGCACCTCCTACCTGTTCAACAGCACCGTCGCCGGTCTTGATGCCGCCGATGCCCTGCTACTGATCGGGACCAATCCGCGCAAGGAGGCGCCGGTCTTGAATGCCCGTATCCGCAAGCGCTGGCTGCGCGGTGGCTTCAAGATCGCCTCGGTCGGGCCGAAGGCGGACCTGACCTACCGGCACGAGGATCTGGGGGATGACCCGGCCACCCTGGTCGCCCTGGCCGAAGGCCGCCATCCATTCTTCGAGGTACTGACGGCGGCCAAGCGGCCGATGCTGGTCCTGGGGCAGGGGGCTCTGACCCGAGCCGACGGCGCCATCCTGTTGGGGCTGGCGCGCCGCATCGCCGAGGGGACCGGCATGGTGGCCGAGGACTGGAACGGCTTCAACGTCCTGCACACCGCCGCCGCCCGGGTGGCGGCGCTGGACCTGGGACTGGTGCCGGCGGCGGGGGGACGGGACGTCTCGGGCATTCTGGCGGGTGCCGAAAGCGGCGAGATCGCCGTGGTCTATCTGTTGGGCGCCGACGAGATCGACATGACCCGGCTGGGCAAGGCCTTCGTGATCTACCAGGGGCATCATGGCGACGCCGGCGCCCACCGGGCCGACGTCATCCTGCCGGGCGCCGCCTACACGGAAAAGTCCGCGACCTATGTGAACACCGAAGGGCGTGTCCAGCAGACCCGCCTGGCGGTGTTCCCGCCGGGCCAGGCCAAGGAGGATTGGAAGATCATCCGCGCCCTGTCCGAGGCGCTGGGGCGGACCCTGCCTTACGATAGCCTGCAGGCGGTGCGTGCCCGGATGGCGGCGGTCAACCCGTTGTTTGGCTATCGGTATACCGTCAGCCCGGCCATCTGGGGGCCGTTCGGCGAGACCGGGAGTCCCGACCCTCAGCCGCTGGGTACGGTGGTCGACAATTTCTACATGACCGACGCCATCAGCCGCGCATCGAAGACCATGGCGGTCTGCACCGCCACTTTCGGCGGTTGCGCCCACGAAAGGACCGGGACCCATGGCTGACCTCTTCACGGGCTATGTCTGGCCGACGGCCCTGATCGTGGCCAAGATCCTGGCCATCGTGCTGCCCTTGCTGGTGGCGGTGGCCTATCTGACCCTGGCCGAGCGCAAGGTGATCGGCGCCATCCAGATGCGCAAGGGACCCAACGTGGTCGGTCCCTTCGGGTTGTTCCAGCCCATCGCCGACGGCGTCAAGCTGTTCTTCAAGGAGACCATCATCCCCACCGGGGCCAACAAGATGGTCTTCTTCGTGGCTCCCGCGCTGACCTTCATCCTGGCCCTGGTGGCCTGGGCGGTGATTCCCTTTGACGAAGGCTGGGTCCTGGCCGACATCAATGTCGGGGTGCTGTACCTGTTCGCCATCTCGAGCCTGGGTGTCTATGGCATCATCATGGCCGGCTGGGCGTCCAATTCGAAGTACGCCTTTCTGGGCGGCTTGCGGGCGGCGGCGCAGATGGTGTCCTACGAAGTCTCGATCGGCTTTGTGATGATCTCGGTGCTGCTGTGCGTGGGGTCGCTGAACCTTTCGGACATCGTCCATGCCCAGGCCGAGAAGGGCTGGTTCGTCTTCTGGCACCTGCCCCTGTTCGTGATCTTCTACACCTCGTGCCTGGCCGAAACCAACCGATCGCCCTTCGATCTGATGGAGGCGGAATCCGAACTGGTGACCGGCTACAACGTCGAATATTCGGCGATGACCTTTGCCCTGTTCTACCTGGGCGAATACGCCAACATGATCCTGGTCTGCGCCATGACCACCGTCCTGTTCCTGGGCGGATGGCTGTCGCCCCTGCCGTTCTGGCCCTTCACCCTGGTGCCCGGGGTCATCTGGTTCGCCCTGAAGATCGCCTTCCTGTTGTTCGGCTTCCTGTGGATCCGCGCCACCTTCCCGCGCTACCGCTTTGACCAGCTGATGCGCTTAGGCTGGAAAGTATTCCTGCCCTTCTCGCTGGCCTGGCTGCTGCTGACCGCGGGCGTGCTGGAATACGCCGGCTGGCTGCCGAAGTGAGGAGACAGCCCATGTCCTTTCTCGATCGTACCGCCCGCACCTGGCTGCTGACCGAGCTGTTGTCCGGGATGGCCGTGACGTTGCGCTATTTTTTCACGCCGAAGGTGACCATCAATTATCCCTTCGAGAAGAACCCCATCAGCCCGCGTTTTCGCGGTGAGCATGCGCTGCGCCGCTATGCCAACGGCGAAGAACGCTGCATCGCCTGCAAGCTGTGCGAGGCCGTTTGTCCGGCCCAGGCCATCACCATCGAGGCCGAGCCCCGCGACGACGGCAGCCGGCGGACCACCCGCTATGACATCGACATGACGAAATGCATCTATTGCGGCTTCTGCCAGGAGGCCTGCCCGGTGGACGCCATCGTCGAGGGGCCGAACTTCGAGTTCGCCGCCGAAACGCGGGCCGAGCTGATGTACGACAAGGCCAAGCTGCTGTCCAACGGCGACCGCTGGGAGACCGAGCTGGCGGCCCGGCTGAACGCCGACGCGCCGTACCGGTGAGGGGATTAAAAAATATGACAGCGCAATTGGCACTCTTGTCGCCCACTTTAGTCCCTCTTCCGCTTGCGGGAGAGGGAGGGACCCGCGGCAGCGGGAGGGTGCGGGTGGGGGCGATCCCCCTCACCTCGATCCTCTCCCCCGACGCGGGGGCGAGGGGGAGCGAATTCAGTCAGGGGAGCGCCCGATGATCCAGGGGCTGGTCTTTTATCTGTTCGCCGCCGTCACAGTGGCGAGCGGCGTTATGGTCATTTCGGCCCGCAACCCGGTCCATGCGGTGCTGTTCCTGATCCTGGCCTTCTTCAATGCCGCCGGCCTGTTCCTGCTGTGCGGCGCCGAATTCCTGGCCATGGTCCTGGTGGTGGTCTATGTCGGCGCGGTGGCGGTGCTGTTCCTGTTCGTCGTCATGCTGCTGGATATCAACTACCTGAAGCTGCGCGAGGGCTTCCTGCAATACCTGCCGACCGGCGCGCTGATCGGCCTGATCCTGCTGGTCGAACTGCTCCTGGTGTTTGGCGGCTGGCAGTTCGCGCCGGGAGCGCCGCTGTCGGTGGGCTCGCGGATGCCCGAACCGTCGGTGATGACCAATACCGATGCCCTGGGGCGTCTGCTTTATACCGACTATTTCTACCTGTTCCAGATCGCCGGCCTGATCCTGCTGGTGGCCATGATCGGTACCATCCTGCTGACGCACCGGACCCGTTCGGGCGTGCGCAAGCAGAAGATCGGGGCGCAGGTGGCGCGGACCAAGGCCGATTCGGTCGAGATCCGCAAGGTGCCGACGGGAGGAGGGATCTGATGTTGGAAATCGGACTTGCGCACTACCTGTCGGTGGGCGCCATCCTGTTCACCCTGGGCGTGTTCGGCATCTTTCTGAACCGCAAGAACGTCATCACCATCCTGATGTCGATCGAACTGATGTTGTTGGCGGTCAACATCAACTTCGTGGCGTTCTCTCATTTTCTGAACGATCTGGTTGGCCAGATCTTTGCCATGTTCGTGCTGACCGTGGCCGCCGCGGAAGCCGCCATCGGGCTGGCCATTGTCGTCGTGTTCTTCCGCAACCGCGGGACCATCGCGGTGCAAGACATCAATCAGATGAAAGGGTAGGCGGGAATGTACACAGCCATCGTCTTCCTGCCGCTTCTGGCCGCCATTATCGCCGGATTCTTCGGCCGCGCCATCGGCGACCGGGGTGCCCAGTTCGTTACCTGCGCAGCGGTCGGCCTGTCGGCGCTGCTAGCCATTCCGATCTTCATCGAGGTGGTGCTGAACAGCCATTCCGTCACCATTCCGCTGCTGCCCTGGATCGTTTCCGGCGACGCCGACGCCGCCTGGTCCCTGCGCTTCGATACGTTGACCGCCGTCATGCTGGTGGTGGTCAATTGGGTCTCGTTCATGGTGCATGTCTATTCGGTCGGATACATGCATCACGATCCGTCGGTGCCGCGTTTCCAGAGCTACCTGTCCTTCTTTACCTTCTCCATGCTGATGCTGGTGACCTCGGACAACCTGGTGCAGCTGTTCTTCGGCTGGGAAGGGGTGGGCGTCGCCTCCTATCTGCTGATCGGCTTCTGGTATGAGAAGCCGTCGGCCTGTGCCGCCGCCATCAAGGCCTTCGTGGTCAACCGGGTCGGCGACTTCGGTTTTGCGCTGGGGATCTTCGCGATCTACCAGATCTTCGGGACCGTCGACTTCGAGCCCATCTTCGCCGGAGCGGCGGCCAAGGCGTCGCTTTCCATCCATGTCTTCGGACTGGATGCCAATGCGCTGACGGTCTGCTGCCTGCTGTTGTTCGTCGGCGCCATGGGCAAGTCGGCCCAGTTGGGCCTGCACACCTGGCTGCCCGACGCCATGGAGGGCCCGACGCCGGTGTCGGCCTTGATCCATGCCGCCACCATGGTGACGGCCGGGGTCTTCATGGTCGCGCGCATGTCGCCCCTGTTCGAATATTCCCAGACGGCGCTGAACGTGGTGACCGTGGTGGGGGCCCTGACGGCGATCTTTGCCGCCACCGTCGGCTGCGTGCAGAACGACATCAAGCGGATCATCGCCTATTCGACCTGCTCGCAGCTGGGCTACATGTTCTTCGCCATCGGCGTGTCCGCCTACCAGGCCGGCATTTTCCACCTGTTCACCCACGCCTTCTTCAAGGCCCTGCTGTTCCTGGGTGCCGGGTCGGTGATCCACGCCATGTCCGACGAGCAGGACATCCGCCGCATGGGCGGTATCGCCCGGCGAATCCCGTTGACGTGCGTGCTGATGTACATCGGCAGCATCGCGCTGGCGGGTGTGCCGCCGTTCGCCGGCTACTGGTCGAAGGACACCATTCTGGAAGCGGCCTGGGGCGCCGGCACGCACTTCGGCCAGTTCGCCTATGTGCTGGGCGTGGCGGCGGCGTTTCTGACCGCTTTCTATTCCTGGCGCTTGCTGATCTTGACCTTTCACGGCCGTCCGCGTGCCGACGAGCATGTCATGGCCCATGTGCATGAATCGCCGGCGGTGATGACCGTGCCGCTGATGGTGCTGGCGGCCGGGGCCATCTTCGCAGGCTATGTCGGCCATGCCGATTTCGTCGGCGAAGGGGCGGGACGCTTCTGGAGCAAGGCGATCTTCCTCCTGGACGATCACGAGGCTTTGCACAACGCCCACCATGTGCCGACGCTGATCAGCCTGCTGCCGACCGTCGTCGCGGTGGCAGGCATCGCCCTGGCCTATGTGATGTACATGTTCGCGCCGCAACTGCCGCGCCTTCTGGCCCGGACCTTCGCGGGTCCGCACCGCTTCCTGCTGAACAAGTGGTACTTCGACGAGCTTTACGACTGGCTGTTCGTCAAACCGGCGTTCTGGTTGGGCAATGGCTTGTGGAAGGGGGGCGACGGGGCCGTCATCGACGGCTGCGGACCCGACGGGGTGGCCGCGGCGGCCCGCGACATCGCTCGGCGCACCAGCGCCCTGCAAAGCGGCTACCTCTACCACTACGCCTTCGCCATGTTGATCGGTGTCGCGGCTTTCGTGACCTGGTATGTCGTCAAAGTGGGGTGATCGGTGATGACTGACTGGCCTTTGCTTTCCATCACCATCTTCCTGCCGTTGCTGGGGGCGTTGTTCGTCCTCACCATCCGGGGGGATGCCCAGGTGGTTGCCCGTAACGCCCGCAACGTGGCGCTGTTGACCAGCCTTGCCACCTTTTTGGTGTCGCTGCTGGCCTGGGCCAACTTCAATCCGGCGTCGTCGGACTTCCAATTGATCGACCAGGCGACCTGGCTGCCGGGATTCGACATTTCCTACAAGGTGGGCGTCGACGGCATTTCGCTGTTCTTCGTGTTGCTGTCGACCTTCCTGACCCCCTTGTGCATCCTGTCCGCCTGGGAGGCGGTGCAGACCCGCGTCAAGGAATACATGATCAGCTTCCTGATCCTTGAAACCATGATGGTGGGCATGTTCTGCGCCCTGGATCTGGTGTTGTTCTATGTCTTCTTTGAAGGCGTGCTGCTGCCGATGTTCATCATCATCGGCGTGTGGGGGGGCGCGCGCCGGGTTTATGCGGCGTTCAAATTCTTCCTGTTCACGCTGTTGGGGTCGGTGCTGATGTTGCTGGCCGTTTTGGCCATGTACTTCGATGCCCACACCACCGATATCCAGGTCCTGATCGCCCATACCTTTCCGCTGGCCATGCAGCCCTGGCTGTGGCTGGCGTTCTTCGCCTCGTTCGCGGTCAAAGTGCCGATGTGGCCGGTGCACACCTGGCTGCCCGACGCCCATGTCGAGGCGCCCACCGCCGGATCGGTCATTCTGGCCGGCGTCCTGCTGAAGATGGGGGGATACGGCTTCCTGCGCTTCTCGCTGCCGATGTTCCCGGTGGCGTCCCACGATTTCGCCCCCCTGGTCTTCACCCTGTCCATCGTCGCAGTGATCTACACCTCGCTGGTGGCGCTGGTGCAGCAGGACATGAAGAAGCTGATCGCCTACAGCTCGGTGGCCCATATGGGGTTCGTCACCATCGGCGTCTTTACCGTGCAGGTGCAGGGCGTCGAGGGGGCGATCTTCCAGATGCTGTCGCACGGTGTGGTTTCGGGCGCCTTGTTCCTGTGCGTCGGCGTGGTCTACGACCGCATGCACACCCGTGAGATCGCCCGCTATGGCGGCCTGGCCAGTCGCATGCCCGCCTATGCGGTGGTGTTCATGCTGTTCACCATGGCCTCGGTCGGGCTGCCCGGAACCTCGGGATTCGTCGGGGAATTCCTGGTCCTGATGGGGGCGTTCCAGGTCAACAACTGGGTTGCCCTGCTGGCCGCCACCGGCCTGATCCTGGGGCCTGCCTACATGCTGTACCTTTATCGGCGGGTCATCTTCGGAAAACTGGTGCGCGAGGACCTGAAATCGATCCTGGACCTCAGCCGTCGTGAGATCGCGGTCTTCGTCCCGTTGATCCTGGTGGTGCTGTGGATGGGGATCTATCCGTCGTCGTTCCTGGGGCCGATGCATGCCTCGGTGACGAAACTGATCAACGATTACCAGTTGGCCCAGACCGCGACGCCCGTCGCGCCGGTCGCGGCCCGCTGACGGGGAGGGAAGATACGTGTCGGAACTGCCGAACTTCGCGCCGGCCTTGCCGGAGATCTTCATTGCCCTGTCGGCCATCGCCCTGCTGCTGTTGGGTGTCTTTCGCAAGGATGACACCACGCAGGGCATCTCGGCTCTGGCCATCGTCGCCATGCTGCTGGCAGGGTTGCTTGTTCCGGCCGCGGCCGGCGGTCGCACGGTAACGTTCGGCGGCATGTTCGTCGTCGACGGCTTTTCCGTCTACGCCAAGATCCTGGTCCTGTTGGCCTCGGCCTTGACGCTCGCGATGGCGGTCAATTGGCTGAAGCGGGAACATCTGGGGCGCTTCGAATATCCGGTGCTGGTATTGATCGCCACGCTGGGCATGATGCTGATGATCTCGGCCAACAACCTGATCGCTCTCTATCTGGGGCTGGAACTGCAAAGCCTGGCGCTTTATGTCCTGGCCGCCTACCAGCGCGACAGCGGGCGGGCGACCGAGGCGGGGCTGAAGTATTTCGTCTTGGGGTCGCTGGCCTCGGGCATGCTGCTCTATGGCGCCTCGCTGATCTACGGATTTGCCGGATCAATCGGGTTCGACGCCCTGGCCGGCTCCTTCGCGGCCGAGGCGCCGATCGGTGTGGTGGTCGGCGTGGTGTTCGTCCTGGCCGCCATCGCTTTCAAGATCTCGGCGGTCCCTTTCCATATGTGGACCCCCGACGTCTATGAGGGGGCGCCGACCCCGGTCACCGCCTTCTTCGCCGTCGCGCCAAAGATCGCCGCCTTCGCCATGCTGATCCGGGTGATGGTGGGGCCCTTCGGCGAACTGGTCCATCAATGGAGCCAGGTGGTGGTGTTCATCTCGCTGGCCTCGATGATCCTGGGTGCCTTCGGAGCCATTGCCCAGAACAACATCAAGCGCCTGATGGCCTACAGCTCGATCGGCCATGTCGGCTATGCCCTGATCGGTCTGGCGGTCGGCGACCAGGTCGGAATCCGTGGCATGCTGGTCTATCTTGCCGTCTACCTGTTCATGAATGTCGGGACCTTCGCCGTCATTCTGACCATGCGCCAGAAGGGGCGCCTGATGGAGGGAGTGGACGACCTGGCCGGTTTCTCCAAGACCCATCCGATGCCGGCATTGGCCCTGGCCATTTTCATGTTCTCGATGATCGGCCTGCCGCCGCTGGCCGGGTTCTGGGCGAAGTTCTACGTCTTCATGGCGGCTATCGACAAGGGCCTGACCACCCTGGCCATCGTCGGTGTGCTGACCAGCGTGGTCAGCGCCTACTATTACCTGCGCATCATCAAGGTGATGTACTTCGACGAGCCGGTAGAGGCGCTGGACCAGGGGACGGGCAAGGGATTGGCCGGGGTGATCGCCATCACCGCGGTGCTGATGGTCCTGCTGTTCATTGCACCGTCGTTCCTGGTCTCAAGCGCCGGGACCGCGGCACAGGCTTTGTTTGGTGGATGATGAACGTTCTTCCCCCGCCGTTCCGACTGGTTTCTTTCGAGGATATCGACAGCACCAATGACGAGGCGCGGCGCCAAGCGGAGGCCGGCGCCGGCGCGATGACCGTGGTCTGGGCGCGGCGGCAAAGCGCCGGTCGCGGCAGGCGCGGTCGACAATGGGTGTCGCTGGACGGCAACCTGCACTGCTCGTTCCTGCTGGATCCCGGTCCTTCGGTGGCCAATGCCCCGGAGTTGGCCTTCGTGGCGGCAATCGCCGTTCGCGCCGCCCTGGCGGAGTTGGTGCCGTCCGCGCATTTCCAGGCCAAGTGGCCGAATGACGTGTTGTGCGGCGGCCGCAAGATCGTCGGCATGCTGATGGAAATGGCGGCGCCCTGGGTCATCCTGGGCATCGGGGTAAACGTCGCTTATACTCCCGGACCGGGGCTCTACCCGACCGCCTGCCTGCGCGAGGTGGGCAGCGGTGCCGAGCCTTTCGACGTCCTGGCCGCGGTGGCGTCCCACCTGGGGCATTGGCACGACCGCTGGCGGGCCGACGGTTTCGCCCCCATCCGCGAAGCTTGGCTGGCTGGCGCGGGCGGAGTGGGCGGACCGATCTCGGTGCGTCTGTCCGAGGACGAGACGTTGGAGGGGGTCTTCTTCGGCCTTGATGCCGGCGGCGGGCTTCTTCTGGATCTGCCGTCGGGCGAACGCCGCCGTATCCTGGCCGGTGACGTGTTCTTTCCCGGCGCTCGGTAGGACACAGGCGCGGGAGAGACTGTAAAAACAGTGGGACAGGCCTGTGTGCCTGTCTTTGCCAGGTCAGGCGGCGACGCCTGACCCACAGTCTTTGGCTCTCCCGCTTCACATTTGCCCCTCGCCACGCGACATATGTCCTGCGGACAGAGCCGGTCGGCTGCGTTTGTGCTTCCGGTAACCGGGCGGGACGAATAGTATGCCGGCCTTCCGCCAGGGGGCCGAGAGGGGCCAGGCGAGTTTTGGGCGGAAAAGGCCCATTGCAGACGGGAATTCAGGGATGCTGCTGGTCATCGATTCGGGGAACACCAACATCGTCTTCGCCCTGTTCGACGGCGACAAGGTCCGGGGCGAATGGCGCTCTTCCACCGACACCAACCGAACCGCCGACGAATTCGGCGTCTGGCTTAACCAGTTGCTGGCGATGGAGCGGATCAGTCCGCGGGACGTCGAGGCCTGTATCATCGCCTCGGTGGTTCCGGCGATGCTGTTCGCGCTGAAGCAGTTGTGCCGGCGCTATTTCGGCTGCGAAGCGCTGGTGGTGGGCGATGCCGGCGTCCAGTTGGGCATCGGCGTCCTGACCGACCGGCCCGACGAGGTCGGCGCCGATCGCCTGGTCAATGCGGTGGCGGCCCACAAGCGCTATGACGGGCCGCTGATCGTGATCGATTTTGGCACGGCAACCACCTTCGATGTGGTCGACGGCGAAGGGAACTATTGCGGTGGAGCCATCGCACCGGGTATCAACCTGTCGCTGGAGGCCTTGCATATGGCAGCGGCCAAGCTGCCGCGGGTGGCCATCGGCCGTCCGCGGACGGTGATCGGCAAGGCGACGGTGCCGGCCATGCGGTCCGGTGTCTATTGGGGATACATCGGCCTGATCGAAGGGCTGGTGCGCCGTATCGAGGCCGAGTTCGGCGTGCCGATGACGGTGGTGGCGACCGGCGGCCTGGCGCCGCTGTTTGCCGAGGCCACCGACATCATCAAGCATCTCGACCGTGATCTGACCCTGCGGGGACTTTTGGAAATCTATCGTTTGAATCGATGTCAGTGATTATGCCAAGTAATGACGAGTTGCTCTTCCTTCCGCTGGGTGGAACGGGAGAGATCGGGATGAACCTGAACCTGTACGGCTGCCGCGGAAAGTGGCTGATCGTCGACCTGGGTGTCTCGTTCGGCGACGACAGCATGCCAGGGATCGAGGTCTTCATGCCCGATCCGACCTTCATCGCCGAACGCCGCAAGGACCTGCTGGGCATCGTCATCACCCATGGGCACGAGGATCATCTGGGTGCGGTGGCCTATCTGTGGCCCAAGCTGCGGTGCCCCGTCTATGCATCGCCCTTCGCCGCCAGTCTGCTGCGCACCAAGCTGGCGGAAGCCAATCTTGAGAGCGAAGTCCCGGTCCATGTCATTCCCCTGGGCGGGTCGGTCGAGATCGGCCCCTTCGGCGTCGAGTTCGTGACCCAGACCCATTCCATTCCCGAACCGAATTCGCTGGCCCTGTCGACGCCCTTCGGAACCGTTCTGCATACGGGCGATTGGAAGTTCGACCCCAAGCCGCTGATCGGCGCGCCGGCCGATCAGGCGCGCCTGCAGGCTCTTGGCGATCAGGGGGTGCTGGCGGTGGTGGGCGATTCCACCAATGTCTTCAAGCATGGGGCGGCAGGCTCGGAGGCCGATGTCCGGGACAGTCTGATCGCGCTGTTCGGCCGCTACCAGCGGCGCATCGCCGTGGCCTGTTTTGCCACCAATGTGGCCCGCCTGGAGTCGCTTGCGGTGGCGGCGGCGGCCCACGACCGGCATGTTGCCCTGGTCGGGCGGTCGTTGTGGCGGATCGACAAGGCCGCCCGCGAGAACGGTTACCTGTCCGATGTCCCGGCCTTTCTCACCGAGCATGACGCGGCCTTCCTGCCCGAAGACAAGGTGGTCTATGTCTGTACCGGCAGCCAGGGCGAACATCGGGCGGCGCTGGCCCGGATCGCTTTCGATTCCCATCCCCATGTGACGCTATCCCGCGGCGACGTGGTGATCTTCTCGTCGCGGATCATTCCGGGCAATGAACGATCGATCTTCCGCCTGCAGAATCAACTGGTCCGTCTGGGTGTCGAGGTGGTGACCGAGAAGGATCACTTCGTCCATGTTTCCGGCCACCCCGGCCGCGACGAGATGAGCAGGCTTTACCGGCTGGTGCGTCCCTCGATCAGTGTTCCGGTGCACGGGGAAGCCCGCCATCTGCAGGAGCATGCCGATCTGGCTGGCGCCTGCGGGGTTGGCAAAAGCGTCATCCTGCAGGATGGCGAGATGTTGAAATTGGCCCCGGGCGAGCCGGAAGTGGTCGACATCGTGCCCGCCGGCCGTCTGGCCGTCGACGGAACCCGTTTGGTCTCGATGGATTCGGTGATCATGCGGGACCGTCACCGCATGGTCTATAACGGCAGTGCGGTGGTCACCGTCGTCATCGACCGCGTCGGCAAGGTGGTTGGCGATCCGCAGGTCTCGGCCCATGGTCTGCTGGATGCCGAGCAAGAGGCCGATCTGCATGAGGCGGCGGTGGAGTCGGTGCGGTCCGCGATCGAAGAGTTGGCCCGGCCGGCCCGTTTCAACGACGATGTGGTGCGTGAAACGGTGCGTCAGGCCTTGCGCCGCCATATGAAGCAGAGCCATGGCAAAAAGCCGGTGACCGACGTCCATCTGGTCAGGATGTGACGCCCGTCCACCGTCATGCGTGACCAGCCTGCAGCGGCGCCCGTTCGGGCGCCGTTTTGCTGTGGCCTTGCGAAAATGGCAGGGGCGGTGGGCGAAAAAATGCGTATAACCATATTTTTTTTATGTGTATAAGACTGCCATCACTTTTCTCAAGGGAGCACCTGTCCCATGATCGGTAAACTGAATCACGTTGCCATCGTCGTGCCCGACCTCGAAGCGGCGACCAAGACCTATCGCGACACCCTGGGGGCCAAGGTTTCGGCGCCGCAGTCCCTGGCGGCGCACGGCGTCACGGTGGTCTTCGTGATGCTGGACAACACCAAGGTCGAACTGCTGCATCCCTATGGCGAGAATTCGCCGATCCAGGGCTTCCTCGACAAGAACCCCTCCGGCGGCATCCATCATGTCTGCTACGAGGTCAAGGACATCATCGCCGCCCGCGACAAGCTGAAGGCCACCGGCGCCCGCGTGCTGGGCAATGGCGAGCCGAAGATCGGTGCCCATGACAAGCCCGTTCTGTTCCTGCATCCCAAGGACTTCCTGGGCACGCTGGTGGAATTGGAACAAGCGTAAGGTTTTTTTCCGGCGATTGCCGGGCTACCCTTCGCCTTTGCCGATCGGAGGACTTTTCCCCAAAAGGGGGAGAGCCTTCCGGTCGCGGCTTTCCGCCGCCGGAAAGCCAAGTCCCGAATGGAGGCGAAGGCCATGGGTTGGTATTGCGATGTCGCGCCCGGACACCCGTTTCACGGTCCCTACCACGACGAGGAATACGGATTTCCGTTGAGCGGCGATGCGCCGCTGTTCGAACGCCTGTGTTTGGAGGTGTTCCAGGCCGGGCTGTCCTGGCTGATCGTCCTGAAAAAGCGCGAGGCCATGCGGGTGGCCTTCGATGGTTTCGATATCGATCGGATCTCAACCTACGGTTCTGCTGACGTGGATCGTCTGATGAACGATCCCGGCATCATCCGAAATCGCCGCAAGATTCTGGCGACCATCGAGAATGCACGGCGCCTGAAGGCCATCGTGGCGCAGTATGGGTCCTTCTCCGCTTGGCTGGCAGCACAGCCTTCCCAAACGAAGGAGGCTTGGGTGGCCCTGTTCAAGAAGACGTTTGTCTTCATGGGCGGAGAAGTGGTCGGCGAATTTCTGATGAGTATTGGCACGCTGCCAGGCGCGCACCGTCCAGATTGTCCGGTGCAACGGCGCCTAAATTCTATCTCAGGTAGAATTGTCGGAAAGACTCCGTAGGGGAGGGCAAAAAAAAGTATGGCAAGACCCATGGGTCTTGCCAGGTTTCCTTTCCCCTTGGAAGGGTACTTGTGCCAGTACCCTTTGCATCCTCCCTAAACTCGGGCCTACCTTTGCGGGATAGTTGCGCCCCTTTTCTTGGGGGGGAGATTACGAAACTTCGTCGTCGATGTCATCATAAATCCACAGTGTGGGTTGCGTGTAACGCATATTTTTGTTGCGAGGCAGTCGCAACGAGCGACACAATCAATTCAGTCAAGTTTTGAGGGGTTTTTCATGACCCGCACTGGAATTGCGCTGCTGGCCTGGGTTATTGCGCTTCCTACGGCGGCCGAGCCGGTGACCGTCGCCGGCGCGCCGGTCTATCTGACGCGCAGCGACTGTCAGGCCCTGGTGCGCCATCATCCCGCCGCCGGGACCGCCTATCAGCCGGGCGTCGATGTTCATGGTAAATATGTCGCACCGGCCGACTTGCCCGGCGACCAAGCCTACAAGCTGCCCGATAAGGTGGAGTTCGATCTGAAGATCAATCCGTTGGCCTACGGGACCAGCGCTTCCCAGGGGGCCGGGGCGGCGAGTACCACAGGCACCACAGGCACCACGGCTACGACGGGAGCCGCTGCCGGTGGCACGACGACAGCCAAGGGGCCGGGGCTGGCGCCCAACAGTCCTTATGCCAACACCGCCATGACCATCGGGCATGTCGCGGTGGACCTGGGCAGCGGCCGTGCCACCCTGGACGGACGCCCGTTGGACGGCGATCAGGAAAGCGTCGCCGAGGAAGCCTGCCGTCACGCCGGCTATCGGTAGAAGGTGAAATACCAGCTCTTCTTAGATGTCGAGAACGAGCGCCCGCTGCTCCCACCCGCCTGATGCGCCGGCGGTGTCGAATTGCTTCCGATCCCTTAATATCGCCTGTGCCATGGCAAAGGCGATTGCCCTCGCGCAGTTCCTTGCCTAAAGTCAGCGGCTCCCGTGAAATCAACCGAGGACGTGATGCGTCTGTCCGCATATTTCCTGCCGACCCTGAAAGAAAACCCCTCCGAGGCTCAGATCGTCTCGCATCGCCTGATGCTGCGGTCCGGCATGATCCGCCAGACGGCGGCCGGTATTTATGCTTGGCTGCCCCTGGGCTGGCGCGTGCTGCGCAAGATCGAACAGATCGTGCGCGAAGAACAGGACCGGGCGGGCGCCCAGGAACTGCTGATGCCAACCATCCAGGCGGCGGAACTGTGGAAGGAATCGGGTCGTTACGACGATTATGGCAAGGAGATGCTGCGCATCACCGATCGCCACGAGCGCGAAATGCTGTTTGGACCGACCAACGAGGAAATGATCACGGCGATCTTCCGCGACAATGTGAAGCGCTATCGTGATCTGCCGAAGATCCTCTACCATATCCAATGGAAATTCCGCGACGAGGTCCGCCCGCGCTTTGGCGTGATGCGCGGACGCGAATTCCTGATGAAGGATGCCTATTCCTTCGACCTGGATCCGGCGGCGGCGCGGCGCTCCTACAATCGGATGTTCATCGCCTATATGAAGACCTTCGCCCGCATGGGCTTGAAGGCGATCCCGATGCGCGCCGATACCGGTCCGATCGGCGGGGATCTGTCCCATGAGTTCCATATTCTCGCCGAGACCGGCGAAAGCGCCGTGTTCGTCCACAAGGATTTCATCGAGATCGATTGGCGCAATCGGGATGTCGACTACGAGTCCGACCTGCAGCCGCTGGTGGACGAGTTGACCGGCAAGTACGCCGTGACCGAAGAGAAGCATGACCCGGCCGTGGCCGCGGTGATGGGGGACAACCTGGTCAGCGCGCGCGGAATCGAAGTCGGCCACATCTTCAATTTCGGCACCAAATATTCGAAGGCGATGAACGCGGTGGTCGCCGGACCTTCCAGCGAAACCATCACCGTCGAGATGGGATCCTATGGCATCGGGGTGTCGCGTCTGGTCGGTGCGATCATCGAGGCCTATCATGACGATGCCGGCATCATCTGGCCGGAAAGCGTCGCTCCGTTCAAGGTCGGCCTGATCAATCTGAAGAAGGGGGATCCGCGGTGTGACGCGGCCTGCGAGACCCTGTACCGGGCCTTCGGGTCCGACGTGCTGTACGACGATCGCGACGAACGTGCCGGCGTGAAGTTCGCCGACATGGATCTGATCGGCCTGCCTTGGCAGGTCATCGTCGGCCCCAAGGGGATTGCCGGCGGTCTGGTCGAATTGAAGAGCCGGCAGACCGGCGCTCGCCAGGAGCTGTCGCTGGAGGCTGTGCTGGAGCGCTTCGCGGTCTGATGACGCGGGAACGCCGGCAATTGTTCATGACGAGAACGGTGGAATGATCTTCAGCGCGTTCGAACGGATGGTGGCCGCCCGATACTTGAGGGCTCGCCGCCGAGAAGGGTTCATTTCGATCATCGCCTGGTTTTCCCTGTTGGGCATTGCGCTGGGGGTCGCCACCCTGATCATCGTCATGTCGGTGATGAACGGGTTCCGTGCCGAATTGATGGGGCGGATCCTGGGGTTGAACGGCCACATTGGCGTCTATGCCTCGGTCGGAGGACTGGCGGATTTCGATCCCCTGGCCGACAAGATCCGGCAAATTCCCGGTGTTCGGCGAGTCACGCCGATCGTCGAGGGGCAGGCCTTGGCGACCTCGGCCGCCGGTGGCGCCGCCTTTGCCATGGTCCGCGGCGTTCGCCCGGCCGACCTGCTGGCCAAGGGTGCCGTCGTGGATGGCATCCGGAGCGGCGATCCCGCGGCTTTCGAGGGCGACAATGCCGTCATCATCGGCAGCCGGTTGGCAGAAAAGCTTGGGATTCGGGTCGGTGACCAGATGACCATCATCTCGCCCAAGGGCAACGCCACCGCCTTCGGCACTATCCCACGCATGCGCGCCTACAAGGTCGTCGCCACCTTCAACGTGGGCATGTACGAATATGATTCGTCGTTCGTTTTCATGCCGATGGAGGCCGCACAGATCTATTTCGCGCTGCCTGGCCGAATCACCGACCTGCAGGTCATGGTGGACAACCCCGACCAGGTCGGCGATGTCGGCGACGTCATCGGCAACATCACCGGCGGGACCTTGCGCGTCTATGATTGGCAGCATGCCAATGCCGGATTCTTCAACGCCATCCAGGTGGAACGCAATGTGATGTTCCTCATTCTCACCCTGATCATCCTGGTGGCGGCCTTCAATATCATCTCCAGCCTGATCATGCTGGTAAAGGACAAGGGCCGCGACATCGCCATCCTCAGGACCATGGGCGCGACACGGGGCATGATCATGCGTATCTTCTTCATCTCCGGCGCCTCGGTCGGGGTGTTCGGGACCTTGGCCGGCGTCGGTCTCGGGCTGGCCTTCGCCTTGAATATCGAGAGCATTCGCCAGTTCCTGCAAGGGTTGACCGGACGCGAGCTGTTTTCCGCCGAGATCTATTTCTTGAGCCAGCTGCCGGCCAAGATCGATCCTTGGGAGGTGGGCACCGTCGTCCTGATGGCCCTGGGCCTGTCTTTCGCCGCCACCATCTACCCGTCCTGGCGGGCGGCCCGGCTCGATCCGGTGGAAGCGTTGCGCTATGAGTGAACCCGCCCTTATCCTTGCCGGTGTGGTCCGCAGCTTTCGTCAAGGAAAGGACACCTTGCAGGTCCTGGCCGGCGCCGACCTGACCCTGAAACAGGGAGAGATCGTCGCTTTGGTCGGGCCGTCGGGGGCCGGAAAGTCGACCCTGCTGCAGATCGCCGGCCTTCTGGAATACCCCGATGAGGGCGACGTCATCATCGCCGGGCAGTCTTGCGCCAAGTTGGGCGACGACCGGCGGACCGCCATCCGCCGCGAACATCTGGGGTTTGTCTACCAGTACCACCACCTGTTGCCGGAGTTCTCGGCGCTGGAGAACGTGGTCCTGCCGCAGATGATCACGGGCTTGCCGCGTCGCGTCGCGGCCCAGCGCGGGCGCGAGTTGTTGGCCAGCCTGGGGCTGGCGCCCAGGGCCGACCATCGTCCCGGACAACTGTCGGGTGGCGAGCAGCAGCGGGTTGCCATTGCGCGCGCGCTGGCCAATGCTCCCGCCCTGCTGCTGGCCGACGAGCCGACCGGCAACCTTGACCCCCACACCGCCGACCTGGTGTTCGAGTCCCTGTTGCGACTGGTGCGGGGGGCCGGCCTGGCCGCTCTGATCGCCACCCATAATCCCGACCTGGCATCCCGCATGGACCGCATGATCACCCTGCGGGATGGCAAGCTGCAGGAGTTGTCCGCTCGTTCGTGACAGAGCCTGTGAAAAGGCGGGTGATGGACCGCCGGCGTCCCTGACCCCTACTCGGGCGGGACCGAGGACGACGCCAAGGCCTGCCACCGGCCAACCGAACCATTGCGTCCGCATTGGTCCAGGTAAGCCTCGTCGAGGGAGGGGACGTCCCGTTCACCGTCCGCCAGCCCCGGCAACGGCGGGCTCAGGGCCCGGGCCGCATGCAATGCGGTCAACAGCAGGTTTTCGCTGGGTCCGATGAGTCGGGGACGGCAAGAGCGGGCGACCGCCTCCACCATGCTTTCCGAGAACCCCCAAAGACCCAGGAGGTAGGCTCCGATCAGGGCATGGTCGGCTCCAAAGACGCCCTGTTCCAGTTGGTCCAGAGGGTGGTCGGCGTCGACACGGGCCAACAATGCCCGATACCGGTCCGGTTGGGAGTCAAGCAGGACCAAAGGTCCCAGGCAACTCAGCATGCCCGCGCAGGACGCCGCTTTTCCGGTCGTGCCGTCCGCGCCCTCGGCCAGGGCAATCGCCTCGGCCAGTCGCGCGGTTTCGGTCCCATGGCGGGTCAAAGCCCGGATCATCGATGGCGGTGCCGATCCACCGTCGAGGAACTGGCGGAAAATGCCGGTGCTCAAGACCAGTGTCTGGATCGTTTCGAGACCCAGGATGCGGACGGCCTGCAAGGGGGTCGTGATCTTGGCGCCGACCGAAAAGAAGGCCGAGTTTGTCAGTTTCAAGACTTCGGCCGTCATGGCGATGTCCTGGCTGATGATGTCGGCAACCGCTTTGACCGAGGCCGACGGCGATCGCAACAGGGATTCGATCTCAAGATAGAGAGACGGCATGCTGGGCAGGTTGACCAGTTGGCCGACGGCCCGCAGCATGCCGTCGTTGGCCATCAAGCGGCGCAGTTCCAGCGGTCGGGCGATGGCATCGGCGATTTCCTTGGAATTGCAGGGCTTGGCCAGGTAGGCGTGGGCCGGACCGATGGTCCGTAGGACGGTTCCCGGATCGGCATACCCGGACAGGATGATCCGGATGGTGGACGGATGGCGGACACGGACCTGTTCCAAAAGCTGGGCGCCATCGACCGAGGGCATGCGCATGTCGGTGACGATGACGTCCATGCGAATCAGGGCGTCCTTCGCTTCCGCACAGAATTCGGTGTGCCAGTCTTCCGCGCCGTTGGCGATGGCGCGGCGCAGCCCGTTCAAGACATTAGGATCGTCGTCGACGAAAAGAATCCGTATCGGTTCACTCATTGTCCCATTTCCCTGGACGTGGTGTCCTCATGGAGGTCGGTATCGGCCCGTCCGATCGGCAAGGTGACGACGAAGGTCGCGCCTTCGCCCATCGCCCCCTCGACGTCCAGGGTGCCGCCATGCTTGGTGACGACGACGTCACGGCAGATGGCAAGTCCCTGGCCGGTTCCCTTGCCGACATCCTTGGTGGTGAAGAACGGGTCGAAAATCTTGTCCTTGATGCTGTCGGCGACACCGGTGCCGGAGTCGGCGACACGGATTTCAACACGGTTGCCGGGCAACGTCCGGGTCTCCACGACGATGCGGCCGGGCAGGGGCTTTCCCGAGGATTCGACGGCTTGCGCGGCATTGACGATCAGGTTGAGGAAGACCTGGTTCATTTCGCCGACATGGCAGACGACCGACGGCAGGTCCGGATCAAAGCGCCGCTCGACCACGGCGGCATGCTTCCAGACGTTGCGCGACACGGTCAGCGTGTTTTCCAAAGCCTTGTTGATGTCCGTGGTGGTCTTGCTGCTGGTGCCCGGATGAGAGAACTCCTTCATGGAAAGGACGATGCGCCCGATCTGTCCGACGCCGTCCTTCGACTCGTTGATCGCATCCCCCATTTCGCGCATCAGCGCGGCGATCTTGGCGACCCGCATCAGGTCCCGGTAACGTGTTGCGGCGGCTCTGGTTTCTGCAATGTCCTGGGCCTGCTCGGCGAGGATCGATCCCGCCTCGACCAGGTCGGCCACTTTGGCAAGCGAGGCACCGACGTAATGCAGATTGTCGCCGACATACTGCACCGGCGTGTTGATTTCATGGGCGATGCCGGCCGCCAATTGGCCGACGCTGGCCAGTTTCGACGCCGCAATCGCCTCGCGCTGGGCATGTTTGAGGACTTCGATATCGCGAAAGGAGATGATGGCCGCGTGCTGGTGGTCGGTATAGGGCAACATCGAACAGGCGAACGCCACCAGCAACACCTTGCCGGTCCGAGTGATAAATTGGGCGTCGTCGTCGCGTAGCGGCCGCTGATCGAGAATGACCTGCCGCCAAGGCGAGTGCTCGAAGGGTACGTCTCCGTCCTGGGTTCGCAGGCGCAGGATCTGGTCCAAGGGGTATCCCTCGACGTCGCCTTCCTCCGGGTTCCATTCCAGGAGACGCCGGGCCGACGGATTGACGAACAGGATCAGGCCGTTGCGATCGACGCCGATGACGCCGTCGAACAGGTTGTCGGTGACGCGTTTGTGACGTTCGCGAGATTCCCGTAGCGCGTTCTCGACATGACGGCGCACGTCCATTTCGCGCGTCAGTTCGGCCGTCCGTTCCGCGACCTGGCGCTCAAGTTCATGCTGCTGGTCGGCCAGGCTGCGTTCGTATTGCAGTCGCAGCGTGGCATCCCGGAACAGCATGACGCCGCCGATCATCGTTTCGCCATCCTGGATCGGGGCGACCAGATAGTCTACCGGCAACAGGTGGTCGTCGCTGCGGCAGAACAGACCGGATCCCACCAGGCGGGCCAATCCGTTGCGGGATGCGGCCAGAATCGGCGTGGCTGCCGGCGCGCCGTTGGTGCCGTCGGGGGTGCGGCTGACGATCTGATCGAACGGCTGGCCGACCATCTCGGCCGGAGTCATGGCCAGAAGCGTCCCGGCGGTGCGGTTGGCGAAGCTGATGATTCCGTCGTTGTCGAGGCCGACAATGCCTTCCCCGGCCGATTCGAGGATCAATTCGTACCGTCGCTGCAGGCTCTCTGCCCGCCTTTCGGCCGCCAACTCGCGGGTGATATCGGCCCCGATGCCGCGGTATCCGATGAATCCTCCATCATTCTCGAACATGGGAATGCCGCTCAGTCGGATGTACTTCGAGTCCTGGGCAGTTCCCTGGGGGCCGACGTGGAAGACGACGTCGCGGAAGGGCTCATGGTCGGCGATGGTGCGACGGTGCCGTCGCGCCAGTTCGGGGTCGTCGTCCAGGCCCAGGTCGAAATAGGAAAGGCCAATGACTTCCGGAGCCTTGACACCCAGGATGGCGCCGATGCGCTCGGAGACGAAGGTCAGTCGGTAGGACGGGTCGGTTTCCCAGAACCAGTCCGACGCGGACCCGGCCAGATCGCGGAACCGCCGTTCGCTGGCGCGCAACTCCTCTTCAAGTTCGGTGTGATGCGACATGTCGTGGAAGATCACGATGCACCGCCGACCCGAGACGCCGCGGGCCTCGCTCAGGGTCATCTCTACGGGGAACAGGCTGGCATCGCTGCGTTTGGCTTCAAGGGCTCCGATTGGGGTCGAACCCCGGTCGGCCAGGGTGCGGATTCGCTCGGACAGAGGCGCCGAAGCCGGGTCCTGCTCATCGATTGCCAGCAGGCGATCGATGGCCTGGCCGGCAAGTTCTTCGACCGCATAGCCAAAGGTTCTTTCGGCAGCCTTGTTCATGGTTTCGATGACACCGTCGTCATCGATGACAATGACGGCGTCGCCGATGTTGTCGATGACGGCGGACAGCCGGTTTTCGGCCTCCAGGCGAATAAGTTTGGTCAGCGATTCGACCTCTTTCAACGCCGCAGCCCGCTCGTCGACCGAGCGCCGCAGGGCCACCTCGCGTCCGGTTGCGACCAGGACGGCGGCACTGGCCAGACTGGTGAAGGCTACCCCGGCCAGAGGGATGAACCAGGCGGTGTTTTGCCGGAATCGGGTCAGGAAGTCGGGTGTCGGGGTGATCTGGATTACCCAGTTATGGTCGCCGGCCGACACCGACTGCATCGAGATCAGGGTCGAGCGTCGATCCGAAAGTCCCTGATCGACCAGTCGGCCAAGATCGGGTGCGCGGTTATTATTCGCGGCCAGCACCCGCTGGGCCAGGGCATCCCGGGTGTTCAGCAGCCAGAAATTGATGTCGGTGGCGGCAAGCGGGCGGAAGGCGTCCGCGACCAGCGATTCCGGGCGAAACACGCCCACCGCGGCGCCCACGAAGGTGTCGCGGCGCTCTTCGGCGGTGGCCGGTAGCTGGGCGGACCGGTAGACCGGCAGAATGGCAAGGATGCCGTCCCCGCCGGTCAACAGTGGAAAAAGCGGACTGAACACCATCCGTCCGTTGTCGCGGGCGCGTTCGACGGCGCCGCGTCGGATGGGATCCGAGCCAAGATCGAAGCCGATGGCGGCTCTGTTGGCCGGGAGTGGCTCGGTCATTTCCACGGGAAAATACTCGCTGCGGGCGCCGGCCGGGACCCAATGTCCGTTGTCCAGTTCCTTGATCCCCAGGTGGTCCGGCTGGTAGCCGTCAATCCCCCGTTCGAATGCCGGCCGTTCGGCGCTCGTCACATGGCTGATCCAGTTCAGGGCCTGGAAGCTGGGAAGGCGCTGGTGCATGTGCGCCGCAAACAGTTCGAATGAACTTCGATCGATATGCGGATCGGCGGATTTCAGGCTTTGTGCCGAGGCGACGGCGTCGGCATACAAGGTGATGCGGTTTTCGATGCTGGCGCCAAGAGAGGCCGCCATGCTGTCCAGTTCCTGCTGGTAATGGCGGTATTCCTGCGATGACGTATAGACGATCAGAAGGACGGCACCGGCAAAAGTGGTGACCACACATAAGGTGATGGCGGCGCGCCGCATTTTCCAATTGGCGTCGCGGCGCGTCCACCAGGCCAGCGTCAGCGGGGTGAACAGGGCGACGCTCAGCATCTGTCCTGCCCATCGGCAGGTTCCGTCGAACAGGACGTCGGCTCCCGATCTGTCCAGCCAGACGGCCGTTCCCGCAGTTTCCAGGCCGGCACCCAGAAGGCCGGCGACACCGCCGCCCAGTCCCAGCAGGATGCCGACGCGCTTCGCGTCATCCAGATGGTTGGGGGCGGGGGCCAGACGGTGGATCAGTGTGCTTCCGGTCCATGCCTGCAGGACCGCGATGGCGACCGTCGCCGCCGACTGGGCCAGCCGTGGTGCCATCGGCATGACGCCCGGCGTCAAAAGGGCGTCGAGCGCGCAGACGCCGGCGGCACCCAGGGTGATGCCGGGAATGGCGCTGCGTCCGAACAACAGCATGGCGCCCAGGGCAAGCCCGGCTGGGGGCCACGCCAGGGTTGCCGGGGAGGACGGCAGCCGCAACGCCAATCCAACCATGCCGCCCACCAGATACAGCAGGGCGATGGCGGCCTGAGCCGCGACGCCTGGCCGATCGAGAGGACTCGTCGTCCCTTGGGAAAGTTGGTCACCGGTTGGCACGAGATCCTCAAATTTCGAGGGCATTCGGTGCGGTCCTTGTATCCAACACCCAAACGTAGCCAATTTCAATTCAACTGGAGGTGTCGGATGTCGGCCAGCCAAGGCGGTGGCACGGGTAGGCCCTTTCGTTTAAGATGTCCGTCCCATGCCGCATGCCGATTTCATTCATCTTCGGGTCCATACCGCCTATTCGCTGTCCGAAGGGGCGATCAAGGTCAAACAACTGGTCAAGCTATGCCAGGGCATGGATATGCCGGCGGTGGGGATGGCCGATTCCGGCAACCTGTTTGGTGCCTTCGAGTTCTGTACGTCCTGCATGGATGCCGGGATCCAGCCGATCGTCGGCGTCCAGTTGCACGTCCGACGCGAGGAGGAGATTTCCCGTGGGTTCGGTGCCGGCCGCGACAACGGACGCAAGCCGGAGCCCGACCAACTGATCCTGCTGGTGCAAAGCGAGGACGGCTACGCCAACCTTCTGAAGGTGGTGTCGCGGGCCTTTCTGGAGACCGACGGCGGGGAGACGCCCCAGGTCAGCCTGGCCGAGGTCGCCGACCACGCTGATGGCTTGCTGGCGCTGTCCGGCGGCCCCAAGGGGGCGGTCGGCCGGCTGTTGGCCGAAGGCAAGGCGGACAAGGCCGAGGAGATGCTGCGGCGCCTGCAGGAGATTTTCCCCGGCAGGCTTTACGTCGAACTGCAGCGCCATGGATTGCCCGTCGAGGATCTTGTCGAGCCGGGCCTCTTGGACCTGGCCTACCGCCACGACATTCCCCTGGTCGCCACCAACGAGCCGTTCTTTGCCGACCAGGGTATGTACCAGGCCCATGACGCCCTGTTGTGCATTGCCGAAGGCGCCTACATCAGCCAGGACGAGCGACGGCGCCTGACCCCGGAACATCGGTTCAAGTCCGCCGCCGAAATGCGCGCGCTGTTTGCCGATCTGCCGGAAGCCGTCGACAACACCCTGGTGATTGCGCGCCGCTGCGCCTTTGCCGTGAAAAAGCGCAAGCCGTTGCTGCCGCCGTTCCATATGCCGGGCCAGACCGAGGTCGAAGTGCTGCAGCGGATGGCGCGCGAAGGCCTGGAAAAGCGCCTGGCGGCCCACGTCTTTACCGATGAGATGGGGCAGACCCAGCGTGACGAGGTCGCCAAGCCCTATTGGGAGCGCCTGGACTACGAGCTGGGGATCATCATCCAGATGGGATTTCCCGGTTATTTCCTCATCGTCGCCGACTTCATCCAATGGTCCAAGGCCAATGGGGTGCCGGTCGGACCGGGGCGTGGATCGGGTGCCGGCTCGGTGGTGGCGTGGGCGCTGACCATCACGGATCTCGATCCCTTGCGCTGGGGTCTGCTGTTCGAACGCTTCCTGAACCCGGAACGCGTCTCGATGCCGGACTTCGACATCGACTTCTGCCAGGACAAGCGCGAACAGACCATCCATTACGTCCAGCAGAAATACGGCTACGACCATGTGGCGCAGATCATCACCTTCGGAAAGCTGCAGGCACGCGCGGTGTTGCGCGACGTGGGGCGCGTCCTGCAGATGCCCTATGGCCAGGTCGACCGCCTGTGCAAGCTGGTGCCCAACAATCCGGCCGATCCGATCACCCTGAAGGAGGCGATCGAGAAAGAGCCATTGCTTCAGGAAATGCAGAAAAGCGACGAGCAGGTGGCTCAGTTGCTCGACATGGGCATGAAGCTGGAGGGCCTTTATCGGCACGCCTCGACCCATGCCGCCGGCGTGGTGATCGGCGACCGGCCGCTGGATCAGTTGGTGCCCCTCTACCGGGACCCCCGATCGGACATGCCGGTGACCCAGTTCAACATGAAGTATGTTGAATCCACCGGGCTCATCAAGTTCGACTTCCTGGGGCTGAAGACTCTGACGGTGCTGCACCGCTGCGTCGAGATCATCCGCCGCACCACTGGGACCGAGATCGATCTGTCGGCCATTCCCCTGGATGACAAGGGGACCTTCGACATGCTGGCCCGCGGCGAAACGGTCGGCGTGTTTCAGCTGGAAAGCTCGGGCATGCGCGATGTGCTGCGCAAGATGAAGGCCGACAGCTTTGCCGACATCATCGCCGTGGTGGCCCTCTACCGCCCGGGGCCGATGGACAACATTCCCCACTACATCGCCGTCAAGCAGGGATTGGAACCACCGGACTATCTGCACCCGCGCCTGGAATGGATCCTGAAAGAAACCTACGGGATCATGATCTACCAGGAACAGGTGATGCAGATCGCGCAGGAGTTGTCGGGCTATACCCTGGGCGGAGCCGACCTGTTGCGTCGCGCCATGGGCAAGAAGATCCAGGCGGAAATGGATGCCCAACGCAAGCTGTTCGTCGACGGTGCCGTCGAGCGGGAGGTCGACGCCACCAAGGCGTCCGAAATCTTTGACCAGGTCAATAAGTTCGCGGGTTACGGCTTCAACAAGTCCCATGCCGCCGCCTATGCCCTGGTGGCCTATCAGACGGCGTGGTTGAAGGCGAACTATCCGGTCGCCTTCATCGCCGCGTCGATGACCTACGACATGCACAATACCGACAAGCTCAATGTCTTTCGGCAAGAGCTGGATCGGCTGAAGATCAGGTTGTTGCCCCCCGACATCAACAAGTCGGGACCGGACTTCTGGGTGGAGGAGGGACCCGACGGACAGCTTGCCGTGCGCTACGCCTTGGCCGCATTGAAGAATGTCGGTGCCGCGGCGATGGAATCCCTGGTGGCCGAGCGCAAGAAGAAGGGGCCTTTTGCCAGCGTCGCCGATTTCGCCCGGCGCATCGATGCCAAGGCGATCAACAAACGCCAGTTGGAAAACCTGGTCCGTGCCGGTGCGCTGGACTGCCTGGTGCGCAACCGGGCGCAGCTGTTCGATGGCATCGAGATGGTCATGAAGGAGGCTCAGGCGGCCGCCACGGATCGGGAATCCGGGCAATCCAGCCTGTTCGGCGGCGGGCCGCAGGCCTCGAAACTGGTGTTGCCCAACCGCCTCGACTGGTCACCGGTAGAGAAGCTGCAGCAGGAATTCGATGCCATCGGCTTCTATCTGTCGGCCCATCCGATGGATGCCTATGGCAAGAGCCTGCAGCGCCTTGGGGTGCTGAAGATCAGCGAAGTGCCGCATCATCTGGCCGCGGGGGGCAAAAGCCGGATCAAGCTGGCCGGAACCTTGAACGCCAAGCAGGAGCGCATTTCCAGTCGCGGCAGCCGCTATGCCTTCTTAAGCGTTTCCGACGCCTCCGGCCTGTTCGAGGTGATGGTGTTTTCGGAAGTCCTGGCCGCATCGCGGGACCTGCTGGAACCCAACATGCCGCTTCTGGTCACCGTTGAGGCGCGTCTCGAGGACGAGCAGTTGCGGCTGTCGGCGCAGCAGATCGAAGGCCTGGACCAGGCGGCGGCCAAGGCCGCGGCCGGGTTGAAGATCGTGATCCGGGACGCGGCGCCGCTGGCCACCCTGAAGTCACTGGTGGAGAAGGAATTGCGGGGGCGTGGTCGCATCGCGGTGGTGGCGCAGACCGACGATCGCGAAGTCGAAGCCTGGCTGAACGGTGGTTTCGCCCTGTCGCCCACCTTGATCGGGACGGTCAAGACCCTCCCCGGCGTGGTCGACGTCCAGGAGTTGTAGCCGCGGGCGTCAAGAGAGTGTGGGAAATGTCCCGATGGGACCGGCGTCCCTGCCGGTCTTCCGCGAAAAGCGGAGGAATTGAGCCATTTCGGCTTCGGCCTGAATGACAGGCGCTTCAGGCCTGTCCCACGATCAACCGATCGTGAGAGTTCGCGGATTCTCTGTGACCGCCCGCTGCATCGCGGCGGTGTAGGCGTTGGCGGCCTGGGAGTAGGCCGACACCTGTTGCTGACCCAACAACTGATCCTGCTGGATCTGTGCGTCGCTGGCTGGCCCCTGTGGCGGGACCGTGGCGGCGCTGGCGTTTGTACCGCTATCGGCCGACGCCGTGTCGGTCGCGGTGGTATCCGTCGCGGTGGTGTCGGTGGGAACGGCAACCGTGGCTGCGGTGGTGTCCGGCGTTTGGCTGTCTTGCGTATCATTGTCCGCCGGCAGCAACAGGGTCTGGACGAAATTGGCGGCGGTGGAAGACTGGCCGGGCAGCGGCGTGCCAAAAGTCTCGAAGGTCAGGTCCTCGCCGTTGTTGGTGTCCAACGGTTCGGCAATGACTTTGGACAAATCGGGATCGGTCCGCCCCGGCAGGATCTTCACGACCAAACCGAGGCCCTGGGCGGTGTGAACGATGTTTCCGATGTTCGCCATGCGTCCTTGGAAACGTCAGGGGTTCTTGTCAGTCGTCGACAGGCCAGGCCCAATCCCTCAACGCTACAGTATACTCCGATGCTTTAGATTTTCTTAACGAAGGTGGAGAATTCGTTGACGCAGCGGAAGAGGCGCCGCAGGACAGTGAACGGGCTTGCAAAAAGCCGCGGCAAGAGATATGAACCGCCCCACAAATCCGCACGCGGGAAGCGCGGGCGACGCCTTTGACGGCGGAAGCTCGCTCCGGTGCCGACCCCTTGCTTTGGGGATCCGGCGATGTCCCGCGGAGGTTCAACCGGAGAAGCAAAGGAATTCTCTATGGCTCTGCCGACGTTCTCCATGCGTCAGCTCATTGAAGCTGGCGTTCATTTCGGTCACAACACCCGCCGCTGGAACCCGAAGATGGCCCCCCATCTGTTCGGTGTCCGCAATGGCATCCACATCATCGACCTGCAGCAGACCGTTCCCATGCTGCATCGCGGCATGCAGGCCGTCCGTGACGTCACCGCCGGTGGCGGTCGCGTCCTGTTCGTCGGAACGAAGCGTGCTGCTGCCGATATCGTGGCCGATTCGGCCAAGCGTTGCGGGCAGTACTACGTCAACCATCGTTGGCTGGGCGGCATGCTCACCAACTGGAAGACCATTTCGCAGTCGATCCGCCGCCTTCGTGAAATCGAAGAGCAGACTGCCGCGGGCAGCGTGCAGGGGCTCACCAAGAAAGAGCAGCTGAACCTGAGCCGCGAGCAGGCCAAGCTTGAGCGCGCCCTGGGCGGCATCAAGGAGATGGGTGGCCTGCCGGACATTCTCTTCATCATCGACACCAACAAGGAAGCCCTGGCGGTTCAGGAAGCCAACAAGCTGGGCATCCCGGTGGTGGCGATTCTCGACTCCAACTCGGATCCGGAAGGCATCACCTATCCGATTCCGGGCAACGACGACGCGCTGCGCGCCATTCAGACCTACTGTGATCTGATCGGCGGTGCCGTTCTCGACGGCATCCAGGCCGAGATGTCCCGCGCCGGCGTCGACCTTGGCGAACAGCTGGAAGCGCCGGCCGAAGAGCCGGTCAAGGCCAGCGACGATGTCGCTCCGGAAGCCGCCCCGGTCGAGGAGCATCCCGCGGTCTGATTGGTCGAACCAAGTCACCCCGGGTTCTGACGTGTCAATTTCATAAAATGGCGGCGGCAAGAGTCGCCGCCATTTGTTTTCATTTGGTCCCCTGGACCTGATAAATCGAAGAGGATACCCATGGCCGAGATTTCCGCCTCGCTCGTCAAGCAACTGCGCGAGAAGACTGGCGCAGGCATGATGGACTGCAAGAAGGCCCTGGCCGAGACCGGTGCCGATATTGAGGCTGCCGTCGACTGGCTGCGCAAGAAGGGTCTGGCCGCTGCCGCCAAGAAGGCCGGTCGCGTTGCTGCCGAAGGTCTGGTCGCGGTCGCCGCCAATGCCACGGTCGGCGCCCTGGTCGAGGTCAATGCCGAGACCGACTTCGTCGCCCGCAATGAGCAGTTCCAGGCTTTCGTCAAGTCGGTTGCCGAGCTGGCGCTGGCCAACGGCGACAATGTCGACACCCTGAAGGCCGCCAAGGTCCCCTCCGGCAAGACCCTGGACGAGGAACTGACCGCCCTGATCGCCACCATCGGCGAGAACATGAACTTCCGCCGTGCCAAGACTCTGTCGGTCTCCCAGGGCGCGGTCGCCAGCTACATGCACAGCGCCACCGTGCCGGGTCTTGGCAAGATCGGCGTGCTGGTCGGGCTCGAATCCACCGGCGATGCCGGCAAGCTGCTCGAAGTGGGCAAGCAGATCGCCATGCATGTGGCGGCCGCCAACCCGCTGTTCCTGTCGATCGATGCCGTCGATGGCGCCTCGCTGGAGCGTGAGCGGGCCGTTCTGACCGAGCAGGCAGCGGCTTCCGGCAAGCCGGCCGCGGTCATCGAGAAGATGGTCGAAGGGCGCATCCGCAAGTACTACGAGGAAGTCGTGCTTCTGGAGCAGGTGTTCGTCATCGACGGCGAAACCAAGATCTCCAAGGTGGTGGAAAATGCCGCGAAAGCTGTCGGTGCACCCGTCAAGCTGACCGGTTTCGTGCGCTTCGCCCTGGGCGAAGGCATCGAGAAGGAAGAGAAGGACTTCGCTGCCGAAGTCGCGGCCCAACTCGGTCACTAAGCGACCGTTTCAGGGGCTAAGAGGCGAGGCGGGCCACCTGGCGGCGTCCAGAAAAGGACGCGACAGCGGCGGGGAATCGTGTATCATCCCTGGCTGCTGGGGGCCTGCCCGCCTGCCAGTCTTTTGGCAGATTTCATCACTTTTTCGCAAACATCCCAGACTAAAGGTCCGAACATGCCCGATGCGCCCAAGTTTCGCCGCGTGCTGATCAAGCTGTCGGGTGAAGGGCTGATGGGGGACCGCGAATACGGCCTCGATGGAGCCACTGTCAGCCGTGTTGCAGGGGAAATCCGGTCGGTCGTCGACCTCGGTGTGCAGGTCTGCCTGGTGATCGGCGGCGGCAACATCTTCCGCGGCGTTTCGGGTGCGTCGAAAGGCATGGAGCGGACCAGCGCCGATTACATGGGTATGCTGGCGACGGTCATCAACGCGCTGGCCATGCAGAACGCCCTGGAGCGGATCGGCCTGCAGACTCGCGTACAGTCCGCCATTCCGATGTCGATGGTGTGCGAGCCCTATATTCGCCGTCGCGCCATCCGCCACATGGAAAAGGGCCGCGTCGTCATTTTCGCGGCGGGCACCGGAAACCCTTTCTTCACCACCGATACCGCCGCCTCGCTGCGCGCAGTCGAGATGAACTGCGACGTTCTGGTCAAGGCGACCCAAGTGGATGGTGTTTACTCGGCCGATCCGCACAAGGTGAAGGATGCTATCCGTTATGATAGTCTGACCTTCATGGATGTCCTGGCCAACGAACTGCAGGTCATGGATGCGACGGCGATTGCGCTGTGCCGCGAAAACGACCTGCCAATTCTGGTCTTCAATTTGCACGAAAGCGGAGCTTTCGCCAAAGTGGTGAACGGCGAAGGCCGCTTCACCATCATCGAAGAAGGAAACTGACCTGTGTCCGTAACCACTTATGCCGATCTCAGGAAGGATGTGAAGCGCCGCATGGACAGTGCGGTCGAGGTGCTGAAGAAGGAATTCGGCGGCCTTCGGACCGGGCGCGCGGCGGCCAGCCTGCTGGAACCCGTCGTCGTCGAGGCCTATGGCAGCTCCATGCCTTTGAATCAGGTGGGCAATGTCAGCGTTCCCGAACCGCGGATGATTATCGTCCAGGTGTGGGACAAGGGAATGGTCAAGGCCGTCGAGAAGTCCATCCGCGATGCCGGCCTGGGGTTGAACCCGTCGGCCGACGGTCAGACCGTTCGCGTGCCGATTCCGCCGCTGAACGAGGAGCGGCGCGTAGAGTTGCAGAAAGTCGCCGGCAAGTACGCCGAGCAGGCCCGGGTGTCGGTGCGCAACGTTCGCCGTGACGGAATGGATGCCCTGAAGAAGCTGGAAAAGGACGGTGTCATCTCGCAGGACGAACACCGCCAGCACGAAAAGGAGGTCCAGGCTGTCACCGACGAGACGATCAAGCGGATCGACGAGACGTTGGCGGCCAAGGAAAAAGAGATCATTCAGGTCTGATGTTGATGGAAGCCCTTCAACCTCAGTCGGGAGGCGCGGTGCCGCCGTTGCATGTTGCCATTATTATGGATGGCAATGGTCGGTGGGCGCAATCGCGCGGACTTCCGCGTACGGCGGGACACCGTCGGGGCGCGGAGGCCGTCCGCGAGGCGGTACGAAGTGCCGCCGAGCTGGGTGTTTCCTATCTGACCCTGTTCGGTTTTTCCTCGGAAAATTGGAAACGGCCTCAGGGTGAGGTCCGTGACCTGATGGGGCTGCTGCGGCTTTATCTTCGCAACGAGGTCAAGGACCTGCACGCCAACGGCGTGCGCCTGTGCGTTGCCGGCGATCGCGAGCGCCTGGATCGCGATATCATTTCCCTGATCGAGGAAGCCGAGCGCAAGACGGCCCAGAATACCAAGCTGACCCTGGTCCTGGCATTGAGTTACGGCGGTCGGCAGGAGCTGGTGCGGGCGGCCCGTCATCTGGCCGAGGAAGCCCGGGCCGGACGGTGCGACCCAGCGGCCATCGACGAGCGGGCGTTCGCTGCCAAGTTGTTTACAGCCGGCATTCCCGACCCCGATCTGTTGATCCGGACCAGCGGCGAAAAGCGCATCAGCAATTTTCTCCTGTGGCAATGCGCCTATGCGGAACTGTTGTTCCTGGACGTCTTGTGGCCTGATTTCTCCCGCCGGGAT
>Ga0326727_10006531_pt1 | contig 31889 bp, 23 predicted proteins | sample MB2enrmetagenome_FD_207643 | JGI IMG/M metagenome (GOLD analysis project Ga0326727, IMG submission 207643) | Lab enriched peat soil microbial communities from McLean, Ithaca, NY, United States - MB29MY | ecosystem: Environmental > Terrestrial > Soil > Wetlands > Peat | place: USA: New York...
GCTGATGGAGCGCGCGCCGGAGTACCAGGCCAAGCTGCAGGCGGCGCTGAACTTCACCAAGCCGCAGTTCAACGAGTCGATGCGGTCGGGGCACGCGAATATGTAGCCGGCGGCGTGAGGGTTGCGGATTCCCAGGTCTTCCGCCGCGGCGGACGAGGCCTGGGGCAGCCGAGCGGCAATCCTCACTTTGTTGGTGCCGAATCGCCGAGGCGCCCGTCGGCGAGTGCGCAGAGACTCCAAACGTGCCGGCCAGCGGGAGAGTTAGAGGCGCGCTTTTGCTTCGAGGACGCGGGCCAGGGCTTCTTCGGCAGTGGCGGCGATGGCGGAGAGGTGGCCCATTTTGCGTGCGGGGCGCGGGGTGTGCTTCTCATACAGATGCAGGCGGACGCCGGGGACCGCGAGCGCGGCGGGGAAGTTGGGCTCGCCGTGCAACCAGACGTCCCCGAGCAGGTTGACGATGGCCGCGGGGGCGATGAGCGCGGTGTCGCCGAGGGGCAGATTGCAGACGGCGCGGACGGCCTGTTCAAACTGGCTGGTGACGCATCCGCGCTCGCTCTGGTGATAGCTGTTGTGGGGGCGGGGCGCGAGTTCGTTAACCAGCAGTTCACCTTGGCGGGTGACGAAGATCTCAACGCAGAGCAGGCCTTCGATGCCAAGACGGGCGCTGATGGCGGCGGCGAGGGATTCAGCTTCTGATTCAAGCGCGGCGGGGATGCCGGCGGGGAGCACGCTCCAGGCGAGGATCTGATTCTGGTGGTGATTGCGCGCGGCGGGAAAGCTGCGCACTTCGCCGGAGGGCGAACGCGCGGCCATCACGCTGATTTCGAAGTCGAGGTCGAGAGCCTGCTCGGCCACGGCGGGACGCGCGCCGATGCTGTGCCAGGCTGCGGCGATGGCTTCTTCGGCGGCTGGCGCGTCGAGGCCGATGCGCGCCTGGCCGCGGCCATCGTAGCCGCCGCGGCCAATCTTGAGGAAGACGCGGCTGCCGAGCGCGGGGACAGCTGCATGGAGTTCTGCTTCCGTGCGGACGACGCGGAACGGGCCTACGGGAAAGCCGTTTTCGGCGAGCCAGGTCTTTTGCAGCGTCTTGTCCTGGATGATGCGGATGGGCTCGACGCCGGGACGAAGCGGGGCTAACTTGGCGACTTCAGCGAGGGCGTCGACGCCGATCTGCTCGATTTCAAGAGTGACGACGCCGGCGCCGTGGGCGAGGCGTTGCGCGGCGGCTACATCGTCCCAGCGGCCCACGATGGATTCGTCTGCAACAAAGCTGGCAGGGCAGGCGGGCTCGGGATCCATGACGCGCACGCGGTAGCCCATGGTGCGCGCGGCCATGGCGGTCATGCGGCCGAGCTGGCCGCCGCCGAGGATGGCGATGAGGCCGCCGGGACGGACGATTGCGGATTTATCGTGGAGCGGATGCGCGGCGGAATCGATCAACCGGGCAGCTCCTGAGATGGGGTGGGCGATGGCGAGTCGGGCAGCGTCTGGCTGAGAACTTCCTGAGTGCGGGCGGCGCGCCACGCGGCCAGCTTTTCGTGGAGCGCGGGGTCGGTGGTGGCGAGGATTTCAGCGGCCAGCAAGGCAGCGTTGGCCGCGCCCGGCTTGCCGATGGCCAGAGTGCCGACAGGAACTCCTTTGGGCATTTGCACGATGGAGAGCAGCGAATCGAGGCCGTTGAGCTGGGTGGCTGCGACCGGAACGCCGAGGACGGGGACCAGCGTTTTGGCGGCCAGCATGCCGGGCAGGTGGGCCGCGCCTCCGGCTCCCGCAATGATCACGCGCAGGCCGCGCAGCCGCGCTGTCTCAGCATATTCAAAGAGCCAGTCGGGGGTGCGATGCGCGCTGACGATGCGGGCCTCATGGGGAATGCCAAGCTCGCGGAGAATTTCGACAGCGGCAACGAGCACGTCGTAGTCGCTCCTGCTGCCCATCACTACGCCCACCAGCGGCTGTTCGTTCATGGGGGTGATTATACGAGGGTCCGCGGCGCTCAGTGACGGCGCAGGGCCTCGATGGCCACTTCGATGACCGCGAACAGCACGCTGATGGCGGCCAGAAAGCCCTTGGCGCGCTGCCAGTTCTGCTCGTGGTGCTCCATACGCCGCTCCAGATCGCAGATGCGGCCGCCGTTGCCATCGCCGACAAGGTTGGTCATCTGCGTTTTGAGTACGCTCAAGTCGCTCAGCACTTGCCCTTCGAATTCATTCATCATGCGCATCCGCCGGACTCCATTCGCCCGCTGTTCCTAGAGACATTCGCCGCTTACGATCCCAGCGGGAGGTTGATGAACAAGGCCGTGGAGAACTCAGAGTAGTTCGGCGGCGTGGAACCGTCATACATCCGGATATAGAACCGGTCGGCTGGGTTTTCGCGGGCGAAGGTCATGACGGGCTCGGGACCGCGGACGACTAAGTCGGGATCTTCGCCGGGCATGAAGGCAAAGTCGCGGCGCCGGATTTCAAAGCCGCCGCCGGTGGGCGGAGTTACGCCGGCATTGATGGCCACGGTGATCCCGTTAAGCGTAGTTACCGTAAGATTATTGAGATTGGCAAGAACGGTCGGTGCGATGGGCGCCGGCAGCCAGGCGTCTGCAGGCACAGTGCTGCTGGTTTTGATGGCCAGGTCGTCGGCCCAGTCGTTGGCAAACTGAATCTCGTATTCGACCAGGTCGGGGTCACTCGCGCGATAACTCACTTTTACCGTGCGGACTACGACCTGAACATTCAGGCTGGCGGAGGGCGCGTTCAAGAGCAGGGCATCGCCTGGCCAGACATCCGAGGCAAAGGTGAATCGGGTACCGGAGTAAGTGCCGGCCCATAGCGCGCTTACTCCGGCGGACGCCTGCTCGATGGCTAATGCGGCGTTGCGGCAATCCTGGGAACTGCGCGCCGGGGGATTGACGGCGGTCCCGATCCAGGTGGCCACGGAGGGCAGGCCGGCAAGCGTCAGCGCCGCTTGGCTGGCTGCGTTGACCGCGCGCCCCACGGCCCTGCCGATGGTGCGATAACTCACGGTGATTTGCTCGCCTGCCGGAGGCGCATAGCCGGTATAAAACACGAGCCTTCCGGAGCGCTCAACGTGGCACTCGGCGGCCTCGGCCACCGTGCCCACGCGCCGTGTATAAGCACTGCCACCCGCGGGCGTGCTCATCACCCATCCCGACCCGAGACTGGTCAGGTTGAAGGCGCGCATGCTTCCAATGAGATTGATGCTGCTGGCAGCCACCGCCAGGCAGGTTCCGGCCATATTGGCAATGGCGCCATCGTAGAGAGTTACCGGTGTGCCGCCGACGCCGTCGACAAACTCCTGAATCTCCAACTGGAACCTGCCGGGACCTAGCACCCATTGGCCGCCATAGGTAATAGCTCCGCTATCTCCAAAGGATCGATAGATTGAAAGAGCCCGTTCGATCTCAGGGCAGTTAGCTCGCACGCGGAGGGTGTATTGGTTGGCGGGGTTGATTGCATAGGTTGTCCCATTGGGCGTTCCCTGGATGATAGGCTGTAAAGTGACGGCGCCGGTGCCTGATGCCGCAGTGGCTTGAAAGCCGGCGACGCAGTCCGCGGCCGTGCCGATGCCGCCGTAAAAGGACGCCAGGATGCCGGTGCTTCCCGGCGAGAGAGTGACTCCCACCGCCTCAAGCAGCAGGGTTCCGCCCATCTCGATCGGATCGAGCCAGGCGAGCATGGTGTCTCCGTCGCCCCCGTTGCCTCCATTCATCGTCAGGCCGCCCGCACCAACGGCGAGATAGCCAATAGTGCCTGAATTGCCCCAGACCCGCTGGTCCAGCTGGCCCTGGTTGAAGAGTTCATGAATGATGGCGGCCTTAGAGGAGGGCGGAAAGAAAGGATCGGCCGCGAGATAGAACTGGGTCGTAACTCCGTCGCCAAGAAAGTACTCAGTAACATAAGCAACCGGTTCATGCTGACCGCAGACAGTTACGTCGTTGGCCAGGGCGCGCTTGACGCTGGCGGTAAAGGACAGGCTGGCAAGATTCAGGCTGCCGTCGGTCTCGTTCAGCGGGTGCACCGTGCTTCCGGCAGATGAGAGGAGCAAGGCGCCATTGACTGCGCGGTAGGCGGCCCGGGCCTGGCTTGCCACCTGGCCCGCGCTTTCGCTCCAGCGCGCGCCCGGTTCGGGAACGAAGTGACTCACGCCTGCCGCGAGAGAGAGTGCCGACGTGGAGAGCGCGGCCGAGCCGGTGCGGGTGACCAGAGCCTCTATGACAACGCCTGCCGTCTCGCCGGTTACTCCGGCGCTGGGAGGCATGAGTAACTGGTCCAGCAGCAACTCATCGCTCAAGGCTTGAATGGCAATGCGGTAGCGGGGACCCTCGATCGCAAGCCCTGCATACTCCGGGAGCGGAGTTACCGCAAGATAGCCTGTGAAATAGAGCGTGCCGTCGTCTCCGGTCACGACCAGGCGCTGGTTGCGTGTGGGCATTGGCAGGCTGGCGCTGGCCGGCAGGCTCAGCGCCAGCTCGCATGTGGTCGGCTGGTTGAGTTTGCGCTCGATGGTTACCGGACGGGATGCATCGAACGCGGCGGTGTAGTCCTGATCTTGAATGGAGATTTTCATGATTGCTTTCTGCCTTCATAGGCCGCTCAGAGCCGGCTTTTCTATCGGTCCGCCCTGTTGTAGCGGGCGCAGAGAACGGGGAGCAAATGGCTTCAGTGGGGATCCAGGAAGTTAGCTCCCGCTTTGAGGGGATAGCGAGTCAGCGCTTCCTGGAGAAGAGTTAACCGAATGGACTAGATCAGCGCGTTGGGTGCGGGCAGGAAACTTCGATAACACAGGACACGCTCGCCATCCAGCGGATCGGTGACAGGGAGAGCGAGAAACTGTCCCTTGAGGAGTGTCCTCCTTAGACTGCCTGTTTGCCTGCCGGCGAGCGGGAGTGTTGTCTCTTCCGCGCCTGATCTGCTTTGCAGGCGAGGATAGTAGAGGAAGATACGCTCACCCTGGCTTCCCTGAATGACAAACAGAGCCGACCACTCCTGATAGAAGCTGCCACCCTCGCGATCGAGGAATCCAGTTACTGCCTGGAGCTTGACGCCTGCCGCTGGAGGGCCACCTGGCAGCGGCTCGGCGAGGGTAAGTCCGGTGGAACTCACCTGCGAGACAAGGGACACGTTGAAGGTGACGCGCCGGATGTAATCGACATCGGTCAGCGCCGCGCGTACATACGCGCCGGAGACCGGCGAGCCGACATAGCCGGTCTGGCCGGTGTAATCCACATCCAGGGCGACGATGTTACCGGGCGCGAAGTTAGCCGCTTCCAGAGCTGTGAGGGCTACGAAGGACGCCGTGGACCCAGCTTGTACGGTCACTGCCGCGGCGGCTTGCGCGCCATCGGCGGCGGCACTTGCGCCAGTGGCCGGAACGAGCAGGTTCATATGCTGCGAGCCCGTGGCCAGGGCCATGGTCAACTTGGTCCAACTGAGAAACTGGAAGCTGACCTGCGCCTGAAGGGTCTCGCGGACTTGTTCCAGGGGCGAGGCCGGAATGCCCGTCAACACCGGCGATGTCCGGCTGGCGGGCTGGCGCACGAAGTCCTGAATCCAGCCGAGGCTGATCCACGGAGACGGCGGGGCATCGAGCGAGAAGGCGCCCTGCTGGGAAGGATCGAAGAGCACCGGAGCCTGTGCCGCGCGGTTCACAGGCGCGAAATAGGCGCGAATTCGCCGCGTCACCGGCGCGGGAGCGAGATACCAGTTTGCGGCCATTACTCCCCCTGTTCCCGATAGCTGTAGACCATCACTCTTGCGGTACGAGTCAGGCGATCGCGCTGGACGGTAATGGGAGCAAAGCTGGGCTCGTCCCAAAACACGCCGGTTAACATGGCGGACGGCGGTTGGGAAATGTAATTGAGCTTTGGCGTATAGAAGGGCTGCAGGATGGTGAGTAACTCCTCGTCCATTCCGCTTAGGGCGCGGCCGCGATCGAGCCCGCCGAAGCTTTGCGTTCCGCAGGTCTGGTAGACGAACTCGCACTCCTCGGCGGCCATGGCGGAGGGGAAGTCGAGATCGACGCCGAGGACAAGCCAGCGCAGAATGAACACATCGTTGGGAAGCTGGCTGAATGGGGCCTCCGCCTCTTCGACGACAATGCCGGGACGGACGGCGCCGCGCAGCAGGATGGTCCGGCTGGGATCGATCGCCACGAGGCGGGTGCGGAGGGCAACGTAGAAGGAGTCTTTGGCGTTCTGCATGGAGGGGAGTTCCTCGTGGGGCCGATTGAGAGTTGTGGTTTTCCACCCATGAATCGAAGGACATTCATGGATGGCGCACCGGCATGGGTAAGTACTTCGGGGACGATTTGGATCGGTGGTATCCCCGGTTTCAAAATCGAGACCGGGGGCACCCATATTCAGTGGCTTGGGACGAAGGATCGTTTATACGGTTTGCTGGCGGGCTTCGCGTAACAGCAGGCGGTAGAGATAGACCTGGCCGAAGGCTTCGCTGGAGGCAATTGACTCGATGAGATAGTCCTGGCCGGCGACGGTCACGGCCAGAGTCATGGCGAAGAGAGACTGGGCTGAGGCGAGGTCGAGGGCATTTACCTGCTGCTGGATGCCGGTGGCGGAGACCAGTAACTCCCATTTGGACTCACCGCCTTCCTGCCAGATGGGGCGGAGCTTGCGCATGACCACGGGACTCACTACTACTTCAGCAAAGGCTGTCGCCACCAGGCCCACTTCGGATTGATCGGTGTCGGTGTTTGTGCCGGTGACGCGCAGCAGGGCCGTGGTGCCGGCCACACTGCGCAACAGCGCGTCGGCCAGCATCTGAGGCGCGCTTACCGGATTGCGCGGGGCAGTATCGCTCATGGCTCACCCCAGCCTGTTCGCAATGTAGGGACGGAGCCATGCCTGCACGGTCTCATCCACCAGCGAACTGGAGAAGTACTGCATCTGCATGGTGTCGATCTTGGTTTTGCTGGCGTTCAGCGCCGGGGTCGACTGGGCATTGCGCACGATCTGCGCGCAGGCGGTTTTGACGTCGTCGCCGATGGTAGCCAGGCCGGCCGTGTAAGTCACCATGACTTCGTTGTAGGGCAGGCCAAGGACGTTCCAGGGCAGCGATAACTCGCCGGTGTTGGGATCGTAATCGACCGAGTTAGGATCGACGGCAACCCACTGGCCGGGAAGCGCGAATGCCCAGACGATTTCAAACAGAGGCTCATCGAGGATTTCGCCGCGCCGCGGTTTGGCATAGCGGCCCTGGATGCTCACGATTGGGGTGGTCGCCGTGCCGAGCGGAGCCAGGGGCAGATAACTCAGTAACACGGTCCGCGATCCGCTGGTGAGGCGCAGGCGTTCGGTGTACTGGATGACGTTGAGGTCCGGCCGCCTGCAATAGCTGTTGATCAGCGCCGTGGCGGCGGTGATCCAGTCCGCCGTGGTCGCGTCGGGCAATCCGTAGTTGGGGTAATCCGTGGGCAGCAGGTAGGGCATAGTGTTCCTCTTCAAACGTTTGGAGAGCTGGACGAGTTAGCGGGAGTTAAGGTTCGTGGACTCCCACCCATTCGCCGGAAAGAAGGCGAATGGATGGGGCACCCAGTAGTTGTCAGTCACCTGACTTGCCTGTTATCTGTCGACGAGGACCTGGTAGTGGGCGTAGTTAGCGCCCTTGACCACCGGGGCGCCAAACTTGACCGCGACATACTGGTAGGTCAGCGAGCCGGGCAAGCCGAGCTGGAAGATGCGCGGGGTGGGGTCGCCGAGCCAGTGATATTCGATCAGATCCTCGGTGACGATGTAGGCCGGCAGCACCGCCGAACCCGAGCCGGGAGTGCCGGTGTAACTCAGGCTCCAGTCGGGGATGAGGGGCAGATCGCCGGCCTGGGTGGAGAGCATCTTGACACGGAAGCCGCCGGTGATCTGGTCGGTATTGAGCACCACGTTGTATTCGGTCTTCATCTCGCGGTCGATCAGGTCGAGGAGCACGGGGTTGGCGTAGATGGCGGTGGGGCGGACGTAGTATCCGTTGCTGGCGACCATCTGCGCGACCGTGGATTTGATGCCGTCCACGATCAGCGCGGAGGCGCCGATGGTGGTGGAGTTGCCGCCGGCGGCGATTTGCGCGGTGACGCCCATGTACTGGGTGGTGGTGGGAGCGCTAAGGCTGGTGTCGCTGCCGTTCCAGAGGGCTACGTCGTGGGTGACCATGACGCCGCTGACGGTGTCGACCAGATCCTTGGCCTGGAGATAAGCGAACTGCTTTTGCTGGTCGCCCAGTTCGATGTCGAACAGGTTGTAGTTGATCTGCGAAACGATGGCCTTGAGCGGCACGCTGCGCTCAACGCGGGTAGGGCTTACCACCGGGGCTACGATGGCACGCGGATTGACAAAGCCTGCGGCGCCGGGATTGGGGATAGCCGTCTCCTCAAAGAAGCGCGAGGGATGGCCGGTGGCGGGGACCTGCTTGATGCGCTGGCCGAAGGGGCTGGAACGGCGGCAGATATCGAAGATTTCGGTTTGATACAGCGGAACTTCGATGGCGCCCGGCCCGATGAAGTCGGCTGCCGCGTGGATGTCTGCAAAGGTTGCGTTCATGGAGTATCTCCGGCCCGGTTGAAGGGCTGTTGGTGGGGCGAGGGACTGAGGGACTAGGGAACAGGGACTAAGGGACTGGGGACTGGACGGTCGCTGGTCGCTGTCTACTGTCGGCTGTTCACTGGTGGCTGTCGGCTGGCTTTAGGCGATGGCGCCGGCGCGGGAGAGCTGGCTCTTGACGGCGATGCGCTGTTCGAGGCTGAGACCGGCCAGCGCGGCGTCGAGGGTGCGGACGTCGACAGGGCCCTCAGCGATGCCGTGCTTGGCGAGCATCTCCGAGGTGGATGCAGGGACGGTGCGCCGCAGGGGGTTGACGACTGGCGGCGAGGCCGCGGCCTTAAGCTCGCCAAGCTCGCGTTCGGCGGCGGCGAGCTTTTCGGCCAGTTCCGCTTCGCGCCGGGTCTGCTCGACGGTGGCTGAGATTCTCTCCACCTCGCCGGCGGCGTGGCGTTCATCCAGCCAACGCAGGGTGCGCTCCAGCAGCGTGGTGACGGCCTCGAGCCGCTCGGCGATGTCTTTCTGTTCGGTTTCCATAGGATTCCTTTCGGTGTCAGTGGTCGGAGATCAGAGACTAGGGGACTAAGGGACAAGGGGACTTAGGGATGTGCGAGCAGGAACGCGGGGTTGGCTGTTCCCTTTTGCCTGTTCCTCGCCCTTAAGTCCCTATGTCCCTTAGTCCCTTAGTCCCTGGTCCTCGGTTTATGCTTTTCGGGTTAACTTGCCATGCGGAAGCTGGTGGCGCGGTAGGCCGCCTTGTCCCGCAAGAGGATGGCCGCGCCGGTAAAGGTGACGCGGGTGAGTTTCCAGACCTCGGCGCGCATATCCTCGACGCGGGCGTCGGCCAGCTCATAGCTCATACCCATCGATTCGGGCGCCTGGGCGAGGATGGCGCCGGCCACCTCGGGAAAGTCGCGCGCGTAGAGATAGCCGCGGACTAGCAGCCGCTGGCCGACCAGGTCGGCGTCGGTGAGCAGGCCGATCTTGCGGCGGGCGTCGTGGCCATCCCAGCCGGGGCGGTAATCGACCCCCATGCCGAGCAGCGAGGGCAGGGCCTTCTCGGCTGCTTCGCGGGTGAGGATGACGCGGTGGCCGCGCGCGCCGGCCGGGGCCTTGTCGCTGGCCACGTTCACCACGGTCAACACGCCCTCAAAGGCACCCCGGTTGGGGTGCCGATCGACGTGGGGAAACTTTACCGCCATTGCTTCCAATCGCATGTGTGCTCCGTGTTTTCAGGTGCAGCCATGCGGCCGGAGTGGCTTCATGGGGTGATGAGAATTGGCTTGGACTCAGGTGAACGGGCCGACTCAGGGGCTAAAGCCCACGATCATTTCTTGCGTTGCTTGCGGCACGGCTGAAGCCATACCCCGATACAAGGCTGAGCCTTCTCGCTGCTGGATCTCGCCGCGGGGTTACGCGCGTGGAGTCAGGCGGCTGAGTCAGGCGTCGGGGCGTTCTTCCGTCGCGGCGCCGGAGAGTTGCGGCGGGCTGTCCTGGGTAACTGGGCCAAGGCCGCGCATGGCCCGCACCTCGTTGACGGTGAGGACGCCGGCCTGCAGCAACTGGACCTGTACGGCCAGCTCCGTCTCCTCGTCGCGCGCGTTGAGGTCGTTGAAGACAAACTCGAACTCCCGCCAGCCGATGCACTTGCCGAAAAGATCGCGGGTGATGTGGCCGGCCAGCAGCATGGCCAGAGGCGAGATGGCGCCGCGGAAGGCCTCGTCGGTCATCTCGGCGGCGGTGGAGCGGTTGACGTCGCTTTCCAGTCCCAGCAGCAGCGGAGGCAGGTTGAAGGCGTTAGCCACCATGCGGATGAGAAACTCCTGCCAGGCCAGACGCATGTCGGCATCGGTGCCCTGGGCAAAGCGCAGCACCTCGGGCTTCTGCTCGGTCGAAATGAGAGGCACGCGGCCGGTGCCTTCGATCTCGTCCTGCCACCAGCGGATGAGCCGGTCGTGCTGGGCGGGCGTGGCCTCGTTGAGCCAGAGCGCGTATTGGGCGACCTGGTTGGAGGCCAGCTTGCCGGCGAAGCGGTGGGCGGCGAGGAACTGGTTGACGGTTTCGAAGGCGACTTCGAGAGGGCCGAGGCCGAAGGGGGTGAAGCTGCGCGGATTCATGCGCACATAGATGAGCTGGTCGTCGCGCAGGTCGATGGCGGCCGATTCGAGCTGGCCGGGCAGGACCTGGGCGTAGCGGGGGGTCTCCGGCTGGCCGTCCCAACGGGCGTTGATGCGGATCGAGGCGCCGTCGACGGCCCACAGCATGGCGGGGCGATCGCCGTCGCCGGTGGGCTCCATCTCGATGGCGCCGAAGCCGCCGGTGAGGGCGTCTTCGATGACCTGCTCGATCAGGGTTCGGAAGCTGTCGGTCGAGTTGGGCTCTTCGAGGGTGCGGCGCAGCGCGCGGAGTTTGCGCTGGGTGAAGGCCAGATCGTCCGGGCGCACGCCGCGGCGGACCCTGACCTGCCAGTCCATGGCGGCGATGCGATCTTTGACGACGTTGATGGCGCGGCGCACCACCGGGGTTTCGGCAAAGCGGCGCAGGTTGGCCGGCGTGGGTTTGGGCAGCAGACGGCCGGGAAACTGGACCGGGCTCAGGATGGACGGCAGGGCCAGGGTCTTGCGCGCCGGTTGGGCATCGGCCGCGCCGGCGGCGACACCGGCGCTCTGGGCAGTTTGGGCGGTTTGATCGTGGCCAGTTGCGTGCCGCCAGAAGACCCGAATTTGTTCGGTTACTTTCATGCGCACCTTCCTTCAGCCGACAGCAACAGCAATCAGCTCTCAGTTGCCGGTTGTCTGGGTGAAAAAAGGCACAGCCCGGTGAAAGGCTGTGCCCTGGAATCCGTTCGGTATGAAGCAGGGACTAGGGACTGGTCAGGCTGAAGGTTGTCGATTCGCTCCGATATCTTCCATCTGTTGACATGCCCTGTTCCCTCAGTCCCCAGTCCCTATGTCCCTACGTCCCTAGACATTCAACTCCCGCCGCGCTGTCTCGGCTACGCGGCCCAGGTCGGAGGTGGTCAGCACCCGGATCTGGTGCTCTTCCATGGTCTCCACTCCGAAGCGGTACATCTCCAGCCGCTCCGGCTCCTCGCCGGTGGCCCTGAGCCTGGCCGCGGGCTCGATGACAGCGGTCAGCTCCAGAGAGGCCTTCTCGACGCGCTCGACGCCGGCGCGCAGGGCTGCCGCCGAGAAGGCCAGCACCTTGGCCATCTCCAGACCCGGTTCCAGAGAGACCGCGTGGAACATGCGGATCATGCCGTTGGGCCGGTAGCCCAGGTCGATGCGCAGCGGATCGCCGGGCCGGGTGTAGTCGGCGGCCGCGATGCGCTTGCGCAGCAGGTCCCAGACCCCGGCGCGTTCGAACTCGTCCCGCATGCGGGCCTGGATCGCCGCCCGGCCGCTGAGACGCGGCAGGCGCTCGCGCGGGGGCGGATCGACATACAGCTTCATCAGCTCTTCCATGCCGGCCGGAAGGCTCTCGGCCAGGTAAGCTTTGGGCCCGGTCATCTGGATGCCCAGCGAGAATGACTCGGCTAGCAGCCGCATCGCGCCTTCGGAGTCGGCCGCCAGGCGCTGGCGCAGCTCGCTCTCCATGCCTTCGAGCAGCGCCGTGTCGGCGTCCGGATCGAGGCAGCGCACGCGCCGCCAGTCGCGGGTGAACTGTATCCTGGGCGGTTCGGCGCCGGCCTGATCCGGACCGGCCTGATCCAGATTAGCTTGGCCCGGATTAGCCTGTTCGCGCAGGATCACCCCGATGTGGACGTACTCGTTGCGCACCGCGTCCGGCACATACCGGAGCAGATGAAACTCGCAGGCCCGCCGTTTGCTGGCGCTGTCCATGGCGGCGTTACCGGATTCCTTTCTAGTTCGGTCTTGCCCCCATGCTATTCCTGGGGGGTGGTGGGCTCCAATGCGGAGGCGGGGTTTTCGAATGCGTACCGGTCCATAACGGAAAGGGCCGGCGATCCGATTCCGCAAACTCTTCGATCAACGCCCGAATGCGGCCGCGGCGGCGGAGCAGTTTCTCGACCAGCGCCTCCATCTCGCCCAGGTCGCCGCCATACCACTGCGGAGGAACCTCGCGGGCCGCGGCCCAGACTGTCTCCGCTGGCATGGTCTCGAGGCGCGTGAGCCAGGGCTCGAACGACTCCCATCCCGTCACCTGCCGGTAGACATCGTTGCGGAAATACACCCCGCGCAGGGGAGCATCCTCGAAGAGCCACTCCCCGGCGTGAAAACAATACCCGAAGTCGATGAACACCGCCCGGTAGCGGGTTTCGCGCTGTCTGCGCGCGAACACCGCCTGCCGCCCGTTGGCGTTGCCGGTCCACTTGTCCAGGGCCAGGATGCCGGCGAATTCAGCCAGGTTGCGCACCTCGGCAAGCTGCTCTTCGGGCAGGTAATCCACCACCTGGCCGGGCATGAGCCCGCCCACGAAGCGCGACCCGAACTGCAGGCCGGGCTGGCAGCGGACCCGAGAGCGGCCGAGGTCGATGTCCAGCTCCGGCGTGTTGTCGACCAGCCAGGGTGAAACCTCGATCAACTCTACTTCGGGAGCGGTGAGGCCCGCCGCAATCGCCAGCCGCGAAGCCAATAACTCGTTGGCCAGCACCCGGGCGTGCTGGGGGTTGTTCTGGAACTTGACCACGTAGACGCGGCCGTCCGCCCCCAGCATCAACTGGCCCTGCGCGCCGCCCCGCATCCGCCTGATCTGCTGCACCGCCAGAACCGCCAAGCCTGTGCCCCCGGGTAAGGGGACAGTTTACAGGGACCAGGGAACAGGGACCAGGGAATAAGGAGAAGCCGCCAGGAATGAGACGGCAATGAACAGTTCATCGTGGGCGGTCCACATCGAAGAGCCGTCTGGTTGGACCTGCCCCCGACGCGAAGCCCCCTATTTCCTGTTTCCTGGTCCCAGTTCCCTGTTCCCTGTTCCCTGGTCCCTAGTCCCTGGTCCCTAGTCCCTGTTCACTGCCCTTCCAGCAGCTCGGCGCGGGCGGCCAGCCCGATGGCCATGGCCATCACCCGGTCGTCATGGGCGCCGGACCGCGCGCCCGAACGCCCATCCGGATAGCGGGTAAAGCTCCGGCACTCCGCCAGCAGCCGCCGGCTCTGAAAACACTCCGGCTGCTCGACCAGCGCCGCATCCAGGCGCCCCAGCATGGCGGGCCGGTTGACGGAGGTCGTCAGCCAGCCCGCCTGCCCGGCCCGGCGATAGATGCGGGCATACTTCAAGACCGACTCCACCAGCGCCAGCACGCCGCTGCCATGGTTGTTGCGCTCCACCACCAGCCAGGCGCGATTGTATTCGGCCGCCAGCGCCGTGACCAGGCGCGCCAGCTCAAGGCCGCCCACGTGCCCGGCAAATTCCGCGCATTGCAGGCCTGTTTCCATGTCGATCACCTGGGCGGCCGAGTAGTCGCCTTCGCTGCCGCCGCCGGCGGGGTCGACGGCCACCAGATACTCCTTGCCGGCGAGCGGCGGCAGCCAGATTTCGAGCTCACCGTTGCGCCTCTGCTCGAGGGACGCAACCACAGACGGCAGGCGCGCCTCGATGGCGTCCAGATCGAAGACCGAATCGCCGCTGGCCAGAAAGCAGCTTTCCTCGTCCTCGGCAAACTCCTGCCGCACCAGGCCGCGAAAGTCCGCGCGCTTCTGGCGGCGGAAGGCGATCTGCTCGCGGTCCAGCCGGTGGCGGGCCATCAGCTCCCGCTCTTCTTCCGTGAGGCTGGCCTCGTCCACCGCCCTAGCGCGGTAGCGACGTTCCATCCACCACGGAAAGAAATGCCGCACCGTGCCGGTCTCGCCGGCCTTCTGCCACTCCTCGTAAAAACAACCGCCTATGCCCTCCGGGGTGGACTCGAGGATCGACTCCGCGCCTGGGGCCATGGCGGCGCGCAGCCCGGCCAGGGTTTCTGCCGCGTCTCCAGGCCAGCGCGCCAGCTCGGAGCAGTGCAGGTTTTGCACCGTCAATCCGCGCCCGGCGTTGCGATCGCCCGCCGTGACCACGCGGTATTGCGCATCCATGCCTGGAAACACGATCTGCCGCACATTGGTCCGCGAGGTCTTCAGAGGGCCGATGCGCAATTCCTCCGGGAGCCAGTCCACAAAGCGGTGCACGATGCGGAAGATCTCCTCCGCCGCCTCCTGCGTATGCGCCACCTGCAGCGTCAGGGTGCCCGGCTGGGTAATGGTCTTCAAAAAAAAACGGGCTGCAACCCACGTGGTCAGCCCCAGTTGCCGCGCCTTGAGCACAATGTTCTTCTCGCCCCTGCGCCGCTCGAAGGCCCGCTGCACGGGATTGGCCTTGAGGGGCGCGGTCCAGCCCTCGCGAGTCCTGACCAGCAGCATCTGCCCGGCCAGCGCCATGCCGATGGTGCGTCCGCCCAGGCCCCAGGGACGGGTGTCGAGGATCTTTCCGAAGCGCGCAAGTTCCTGGCGGTCAAGCGCCTCGGGGGGCAGCCTGTACCCGGAGGCTGAAATCACGCTGATTTGTCCGGTTACGGCCACAGATCCACCTCACACCTTGAACTTCCCTCCCCTTTCGAAGCTGCAGCGCCTGACGGTTGCAGCAGATTTGTCGCTGCGACGCTTGGCCAGCAAGTCATCTGCGCGCTCGCCAAAGATTCAGGGCTAGTTGCCGCCGCACCAGTAGCGGAGCTGATAGGCCGTCGAGGCCGTCAACGCGGTGTTGGCGGTGAGTGTCAATGCCGTGGTGCTTTCGCTCCAGCCGATGGTCGTGACCAGGCCCGTGCCGCTCAGCGTCGGCGCGACCACGCAGTTGGCCTGGTTCGTGTGGGTGTTGGGAAAGCCCAGCGTGGCCAGGGTTCCTGTCGTGGTGCTGGTTCCGGTGGTGAGCGTCACCGTGCCGCTGACGCCGTCGCACACATGGCTGGACGCGCAGGCGATGGTGGGGCTGCTGCCGGCGGCCGCGCCGGCCGTAAGGCTCATGGTGCCGGAACCGATCATGAATTTGCCGGACATGAATCCGGTGGCCGTTGTGTTGCCGCTGCCGGTGACGGTAAGCACCGCGGCGGGGCTGGAGCCGCCGCTTTCCACCAGCAATCCGCCGGTGCCGCTGTTGGCGGATCCGTTGAGGACTGCCGGATTGGCGCCCGCGCCGGCGTTGAGGATGGTCTGCCCGTTCTGATAGAAGACCGCCCGGTCGAGCGAGTTCACCATGTCGGTCAGGCGCAGGTAGTTGCTCGCATCCTTGCGCAGCTTCCATTGGTCCATGCCCGCGTAGCTGTTCCACTCCACTGCGCCGATCTGGTCCGCCGTCGAGCCGGGCTGAATGACGACGTCGTCCTCGCTGGCGGCGCTGTTGGCGAAGGTGGTGGCGTTGCCGGTGAAGGTGGGGCCGCCAACCAGGGCCAACGCGCCGCTGCCGCTGGTGGATGCGGCCTGCAACAGCCCCGTGCTCGATGTGCCGAGGACGGTTGCGCTGGCCAGGCCGCTGTCGGTCAGGCTGGCGAACGCGGCCGCGCCCGTGGCCCCGTTGACCTGCGCTGTCTGGGTCACCCCGCCGTTGCTGTACCAGGTGGTGACCGCGCCGTTGTTGTTCTGCTCCGAGAGCACGCCGTAGCCATTGTCGGCGAAGCGCTTGTAGTTGGTCTGGCCGGCGGTTGGATGGCCGTCGATATCGAACATTGAGCAGCCGCTGCACAGGGGCGCGGTGGCCTCGGTGTCAACCATGCCATAACTGGCGCCGGAGGCGACGTTGACATAGAACTGCGCGGCGGGGTTGGGCACGCCGTTGACGGCGACTCCATTATTGTTGGCGCCCACCGTGAGGGCGGTACCAAATATACCCAAGCCCACCGAGCTGGACGCCATGTTGGGATTGATGGCAAATACGGTAGCAGTCGAGTCATCCGACATGCGGGTCTGGTAGAAGTTGTAACTCGCCGTGGCGGCGGTTGAGCTATCGACGATGTTGGCCTCACCGCCGGCCGGCCGCGCGGAGAACTGCAGATCGATTCCGGGTGAGCCGGAGGACGCGTTGCTGGATTGAATGCAGATCGCGCAGAGGTAATTGCCGCTGACGCCAATGCCCCCGGAAAAGGCCGGAGCGGTTGAGTTGCTGAGGTTCTCGAGGTTGATGCCGCCGCCGGATGGCAGGCCCATGGCATGAGACTGAATAAGTTGCAGACCTAGAAAGCTGGAGTTATAGGCAAGAACCTGGTCCAGAGTGTCTCCGCTGCCAATGCCGCTGACATCGCCGGCGGTGAAAGTATCGGCGCTGGTGTTGACCGCCGTGGGGTACGCCGAACCGTAGATGGCATAACTGCCCGAACCGGCCCACGGCCACGAAGTATTCGATTGGGTGCCCACGGCATAGAGGTTGACGGTCAGGCTGGTGTCGCCGGCGCCGGCGGTGATGGGAACGCACGCGTCGAATCCTCCGTTGGCGCCGGGCGCGGCGCAGAACACCAGATTGTTGGTGAGGATGTTACCGCCGCTGGACAAGTTATTGTAAGCGGTATGCGTTCCCACAAAGCCGGCTATCGTGGTCCATGCGGTGCCGCTGCCGGTGATGGTGCAGGTCGTAGGCCCGCTGCCGGAGCAGGATACGGCGGTATAGGTCCCGGCGTTGTATTTCGAATGCAGGTCGCGAATGAAGCGGGATTCGCCCAGAGTGGCGGCATTGGCGGTGGGCGTGGAGAAAGTGACCACGCCGGCGCCGGTGTTGACGGCGGTTGCCGCGGCGCTCCACACGCCGCCGGCTCCATCGCTGGCAGAGCCTTGCTGCTGCTGGATGCGAACGCCTTCGTCGGATTCCTGGCCATTGGAGAGATAGCCTCCGTATTCGGTCACTTCGGCGCTGAATGGAATAGTCTCGCCACCCACATAACTCGAAAGATTACTGGCAATCCCCCACTTTTGCGCGGCGGTCGAATATTCGCCATTCAGCGCCAGGATGGACCGGTTGGATTTGACGCCTGTCGAGCCGTTGAAGTTGTATACTCCGCCCGCCAGGCTGTTGTAACTAAGATGCAGGTCCGCCTTGCTGGTAGTGGACGTTGTGCTGTCGGCCGAGTCTTCGGCGGCCTCAATGCAGAGGGCATTGTCGGCAAAGGTGTACCCGCCCGAGGAGTCCATGCAGTTGGCGCCGCGGGCATCTGCGATGCGGGTCAGAGAGCCGAGAGCCGAAGTCGGATTGCCGGACGCCACCTGCGGGTCGACCCACAGGAAGCTGCGCGTGGCTGCCGTATTGGTTGCGGCGATCCAGTTATTGAACTGAGCTGCAATTGTGGAACCGGGCAGCGAGGCGAAGTTAGTGAGATTGTTAACACTGGGAACGATGATGGGACTGGCTAAGGCCTGCGAACTCGTCAGCGTGGAGGAGATACCGCCGATATTAGCCAGCGCGCCGGCCGCGGTTGAGGCTCCAGTGCCGCCGGCCGCGACGGGGACTGCATTCGTGCCGCTCACCGCCGCGCCGCCCGAAGCGTAGTAAGCAATCTGGCCCGTGGTTCCGGAGTTGACCGTGCCGCTGCCGCCGCTTCCTGTGCCGCAGGCCGCGCCGGTATTGGTGATGTATCCCGAGTTATCGATCTGCAGGCAGTTATGGCCGCTGGCCGCGGCCAGGCCGGGAAACTTGATGGAGGCCGTTCCCGTGAAGCTCGCGTAGAGCGAGCTGCTGCTGCCGCCGTAGATGTTGAAGGCGGAGCCTGAGCCAGTCTCGTAATTGATGCGGACGACGCCGGTGGAGTTAGACGCATCGATATAGGTGTCGCCGCTGTTGACGCTCTGGTAGGCCTTGAAGCTGTCAAGGCCGCCGATGGCGGAGTTCAAGGCCCAGTTATTGCTCGCGTCCTTGACCATGTACCACTGGCTGTTGCCATTCCAGTCCTTGTAAATCACTGACTCCTTCTGGCTGGTAGTAGCGCCGGCCCAGAGAAAGGCATCGATCTCAGCGTCGGCCTGGTTCTTGACCATGGTGTATCCCGTAAAGGTCGAGATGCCGGAGACCGCCAGATTGCCGTTGAACTGCGCGTCGCCGGCGTTGTCGATGGTCGCCACTGTGGTCTCGCTCGGGCCGCCCGATCCGAAGACCACGCCGCCCGTACCACCGTTGGTAGAACCGTTGAGCACGATCGCGCCGGTGCCGGCGGCGTTGATCACCGTCTGGTTGTTGGTGCTGGACGCGCCGTTGTTATATTGCCCGATCGACAGCCGATACACGCTGTTGAGCTCATCCAGGATCTGATAGAACTGCTCGCCCGCGGTCGCGTCGCTCAGGCCCATCGTCCAGCGGTAACCATAGTCGGTCTGGTAGCGATCCAGCAGGCCGCGCTCGTTGCCGGCGCCGATGCCGAGGCGGTAGTGGTTGGTGACGGTCGCATCTTTCTGGCTTCCATACCAGTCGCCATTGAGGCCGTTGAAGCTGCGATGGAAGGTATCGAGGAAGCTGTTGCGCGTGCCGTTATCCGTAAGCGCGCCGGTGAACATGGTGCCGCCGGTCATCCAGGAGTTATAGGCGCTGCCGGCGTCGGCCACCACCTGGTTGGTCGAGACTTCGTTGCGCAGGCCGACGATGGTGTTGTTCTGCGCGTTGGGGCCGAGATGCAGTGCGGTCGAGCATCCCTCCACATCGCCGCCGGTGAAGGTGTTGCCATCGCCCTGAAGCAAGTTGATGCCATAAGTGCCGGCGATGGGGCTGCCGGCGCTCTCAGGGCAATCGATGTGCAGGCGGACAAATGTGCTGGCGTTCATCCAGTCGGTAGTCGCGGGGTTCGTCACCTGGTGGCCGATAGCGTTCACGGCGATCTGAAAGCCGTCGAATTGATTATCGAAAAAGGTGCCGCCGGTGTAATTGCCGGTGCCATCCAATGTTATGCCGGTCTGGTTCGAGTTACCGAGGAAGTAGAGGCTTTCGAGATCCATCTCCTGGGTGCGGTAGGCGGCCAGGCCCTGCGCCGCGGCGCTGGATGACGCGGTGGTGTTGATGACCACGTTGTCCAGATGAAAGCCCGAGGTGTCCACAGCGTAGGTCGGATCTCCCACCTGAATCATGGGCCCCGCGCCGGAGTAGAGAAACACGGTGCCACCCAGGCTGCCGCCGGCGTTGCTGGCTCCGCGCAGGGCGCAGCCGCGCAGGGCTGTGTTGCGAGTCCCCGCGGTCACGATCGCCTGGTTGGGCGTCGCGATGGTGGCGCAAGGCAGCAGCACGGTGGCGTTGGCTGTCGATATCGCCAGGTTCGATCCCATCGACAGGGTTCCGGTAAAGTTGCGGGCGTCGCAGGCGCCGCCATAGGAGGCCGGCAGCGCAAGCAGGCAGGCCTGAAGCTTGGCGCCAAAGTCCGCGCCGGGAAACTGATCCACCTGGAAGGCAGAGCCAGGCCTGCTGTTGGCAACCAGCGCCGGATAGGTTCCGCCGCCCGGCAACGTCCCGCCGCCCGAGTCCATCTGCGTGCCGTAGGTTTGCGACCCCGCGGCGTTCCACACCGTATAGCCGCCGTTGCCTTTGAGCAGGTTGCCGCCGAAGAAGGTCATGCTCTGGCCGGCGATCAGGTTGACGGGCGCGGCGGTGTCCCATGTTCCGGGCGCGCCGAGGCTGGCTGCCGTGGTTCCGGAGCAGCCTACGCCGCCTGTTGTGATCGTGACGGTTCCGATCGACCCGTCGGTGTTGACGCTGGCGCTTGCGGCGGCCGTGCAGGATCCGCTGAAAGTGACAGGAATCTGCGTGCCATAGGGGTCGAAGCCGAGCCCGTGTTCGGCGCCGACAGCAACCGCGGTAACTGCGCCGCCGGCGGCTGTGACGGTGAGCTTGGGAGGGACGGCGTTCCAGGTTGGCAGTACGACGGCGTTGCGGACGGTCCAGCCCTGCTGCGCGCCGGCGAAATCCAGCACCAGGCCGGTGGGCGGCTCGGCGGTGGCGGCGGAGTTGCCTGCCAAAGCCACCACGTTATCGAGCACATTATTCGAGCCCGCGGCGGCGGTGAAGGCGTGGGCCGCCTGGATGGTGATGTTCTGCCAGCGGTTGGAGTCGGCGGCCAGGCCGGCAGGCGTCGTGACAGGCAGCGCTGGAATGGCAATGCCGGTGTTGACTCCGCGTATGTCGATATTGCGGAACTCGCTCCATTGGGGCCATTGCGCTAGGTAGAGGCCGCAGGTGTGGGTGGAGTGAGCGCCGGGATACTGCGCCAGCGGATCGGCGCCGGTGGCGGCGATCTCGAGGTTTTCGAACTCCGCCACGCGCAGGCCGTTGCCCCCGGCTCCGGTGGCGGCGGGCATGGCGATGGCGCAATTGCCCACCGCCCACGCTGTGCCCGCTCCCGCCACGCCGGTCAGCCCGTTGCCGCCGGGCGAGAAGATTGAATTGCTCTCCAGCAGCCGGCCCACAGCGCAGCTCCCTGCCGCAGCGCGCCCCCTGGCCGGGGAGCAGGAGATGTCCGCGCTCTGGTCCACGTAGATGGCGAGGTCATGGAGGCGCGTATAGCTGAGCAGGCTCAGGCTGTCGGTCATGGTGGCCAGCACATCCTGGCCCGGGAAGCCAAGCAGCGCGGAGACCTGCTTGCCTAATCCGCCGATGGACTCGCCATGCCAGTTCAACGACTGCGTCTTGCAGGTGCCTTGCGGAATGGTGAGCGCCACTCCATGGGCCTGGGCGTAGTTGAGAGCGGCCTGCAATGCAGTTGTGTCGTCGGTAACTCCGTCGCAGACCGCGCCGAACTCCTTCACACTTCGCTCAAGTTGCTGGGCGCCGGCGGTGCGCAGGTCCATGACGCGGACGCCGTGGGGATTGGTGAAGGCATCCGTGCCTGTGTAGGTGGGCGGGATTTCCAATGCACCGGTGGTTCCGGCGGCGCTCATGGCTGCCTGCAGCGTGGTTTGCACGGTTCCGGCAACGGGCGACTCGACGGCATTGACGGCCGGAGTCCACAGAGGCCCGGTCATGGTGCCTCCGGTGGTGGGTACCTCGGCGCTGAAGGTCGAATCGACATAGTGCTTGTCCGCGGCCTGCAGTGGCTGGGTAGGGTCTCCACTGAGATAGAGCGGTCCGGACAGCGTGCCACCGGAGGCAGTGAGCAGGCTGCCGGCGAGTGCGGCGATGGACTCATCCACATAGGCCTTGTTGACGGCCTGGACGGCCTGGGCAGCGGGCATGAGCTGAGCGCGGACAGAGCCGAGCGTGGCCGGCGACGTGGCGGGGACGACCCAGTATTCAGTGCTGGTGGTGCCGTCGCTCAGGTTGTAGACGGCGGTGTAGTAAAGGCCTGCCGGGGTGGCGCCGAGATTCGGAGCCAGATTGACGCTCAGGGAGCCATTGGAGGGGATCGTGACGGTGGTGCGGCCGGCGGTGACAGCCAGGTTGTTCGCGGTGGTGAAGGCCGGCCAGCTCACCTCGAGGGTTCCCGCGCCGGGCTGCCCATTGGCCAGAAAGACGGTGCCCTGCACGGTGGTGAGGCTCACGGATTGCGCGCCGGCGAGGGAGGCGAGCGCGAGCGCGCAGGTTCCAATCCACGTTGCGGCGGGCCAGCGATCGATTTGAGTGAGCTTCATGGGCGTGTCTTCTTTCTCAATGGAAAGCGGTGAAAGGTGCAGGCGTCCGGGTTATGAAGGATCGACGGGACGAGGCAAATGAGACGAGGGCGCAGATCCCGGACTTCAGGCGGCTTCGGGTTCATGGCTTGCACGCGCTATCTCTGCCTGGGTCTCAAGAGAATCGCCCTCCCACTGCGGCTCTTCCGCCAGGTCCATGGCCAGGGTGCGCTGGGAACGCTTGTTCTCTGCTTCCTCGGGGTCCGCCTGGCCCTCGGCCAGCTCTACGAGGAGTCTGGCGCTGAGCACGTGACCCCCGATGGCGCTGTCGAGCAGCGACTGGGCAATTTTCTCGGCATCCCTGTCCACCAGCTTCAGCGCGGCATCGTTCAGTTTCTTTACCCGTCCCTTGCTGGTTTTCTTCTTCGCTTTTCCGCGTGCACTCACCTTGCGCAATACTGCTTGTTTCCGTCCTGCCTTGTTCATCCGCCCGCCGTTCCCGTTCCAGGGTTCGCCTTTGCCCGCGGTTGCGCGCGGAAACGAGGGAGGGGCCATTCCGCAGCGGAATGGCCCCTCCAGGAATGTCCCACACTTCGAACCCGCCGTAGTGTCCAAAAAGGATCAGGAAAGCCCCAATCGCTCTCCCATGTCATTGATTTGCTTTGATTGCTTTTAGCTTAGCGAAATGACCCCTAATTCAGTGCAATTCCAGCAGCTTGAATTTCCCTTTTGGTTTCAGCGATTTAGGCGTATAGCTGCGCAGGTTGGGGATTGACACCGGCTCGCCGGGGCTAGAATGCTCTACGATATGTCGATGACTCAAACCCCAACGCATTCGCCGACGCTGCTGGTCCATGGAGGGGCGTGGGCGATTCCGCCGGACGCCGCGGCTGCGCATGAGGCAGGAGTGCGGGCGGCGCTGGACGCAGGCTATGCCATTCTGGCGCGCGCCGGGTCGGCGCTGGATGCGGTGGAAGCCGCAGTCACCGTGATGGAAGACGATCCCACCTTCGATGCGGGGCGGGGCAGCTTTCTTACTTCGGATGGGCGCGTACAACTGGATGCGCTGCTGATGGACGGCGGGCGGATGAAGGCCGGCGGCGTGGCCTGCGTTGAGCGGCTGCGCAACCCCATCCATGCCGCGCGGCTGGTGCTCGAAAAGAGCCAGCATGTCTATTTTGTGGGCGCCGGCGCTGAAGAGTTCGCACAGGCACACGGCATGCTGCTGATCGATAACGCCGAGCTGGTGCTGGACCGGGAGCGGGAACGGCTGGCGCTGGCCCAGACACGGCAGGCCGCCGGACTCAAGGATGCGACCTTTTCGGGGCTGGCGCTGCACGACGACAAGGACCCGGCGACGGCAGTCGAGGGCGAGTTGCCGGGGCCGGGAACGGTGGGCGGCTCCTCTTCGCCGGGGTGGGATTCGCATGACACGGTGGGCGCGGTGGCGCTGGACGGGCGGGGCAACCTGGCCGCGGCGACCTCGACGGGCGGCACACTGAACAAGACGCCGGGGCGCGTGGGCGATTCATCGCTGATCGGGTGCGGCTGCTATGCCGACAATCTGGCCGCCGCCGTCTCGCTGACCGGCTGGGGCGAGCCGATCATGAAGCTGGTGCTGGGCAAGTGGGCCACGGATCGGGTGGCCGCGGGTACGGTGCCGGAGCTTGCGGCGCGGGAGGCGATTTCTTATCTGTATAACCGGCTGGGCGGGCATGGCGGCATCATTCTGCTGGGGCCGGATGGGCGCTTTGGTCTGGCGCACAACACGCCGGCGATGGCGTGGGGACTGGCTACCCCGTCGGGGATGCAGACGGGACTGACGGTGTGAGGCGCTGGACGTCTGGCGGCTAGGCGCCTACGGCTTTGAATACTCCTTCGATGTTCGCTTTGAATTGATCGGTCTGGCGTTGATGCCACTGGCGGTGCCCATCGATGCCGCGATGAACGATCGCCTTCCTGGTGGGGTTTCCGCTTTTGCCGGATGCGGTGACGATGAGGTCGCTACTGAACGCCGCTGCCTGGTGGTCTGCATACTTAAAGACATCCGTGAGGCAACAAATCGCGAGCGCGTGAACGTCGGGCGGTGACAGTCTTTCGATCTTTCCCAATGCAAAGATCATTCCGAACGCGAAGGTGGCCAGCACTTGTCTCTGCAACTCGGAAGCCTTTTCAAAAGGCACACCGGCGACAGCGAAGAGTTCTCCGGCCATCGCATCGACCTCAGCGCGAATGGGTGCTAGCCGTTGTTCCACAAGAAGTCCAATCAACGCGAATTCTATTGAGCGTCTGGGCGAAGTTTAGCAGCTTCCTTGTACCTGCCATAATTTGAAGATGCTGGTGCTTGCTTCCGCTTCGCCGCGACGCCGGGAACTGCTTGCCCAAACTGGGTTCGCGTTTGAGGTGCGTCCGGCGCATATCCCCGAGGATCCGCAGCCCGGCGAGGACCCCATCGCCTATGTGACGCGGCTGGCGCGGGAGAAAGCGGAGGCGGTGTTTCTGGAGGCAGGAAACAGGGATCAGGGATCAGGGCACGGGGACCCGGACAGCCTGGTGGTGCTGGGCGCGGATACGACGGTGACCCTCGATGGGCACATCCTGGGCAAGCCCGAGGATGCGGCCGACGCGGCGCGGATGTTGCGGATGCTTTCCGGGCGTACGCATCGGGTGATTACGGGTGTGGCGATGGTGACGGCGGAACGGACCGAAGTGGCGGCCGAGGTGACGGGGGTCCGGTTTCTCACGCTGTCGGAGGCCGAGATTGCTGCCTACGTCGCCACCGGAGAGCCGCTGGATAAGGCTGGGGCGTACGCGATTCAGGGGTTGGCGGCTCGCTGGATTCCCCGCGTAGAGGGATGTTATTTCAATGTGGTAGGACTGCCGCTGGCGCTGGTGTCGGCGATGCTGGAGGGGTTGGTTATTCCGCGTGGTTGAGGGTTGTGGCCTCTCACCGCTGTTGGAGAGAACCGATGAAGGGAACACCCGGCAGTGCGTCGGGCCAGTTGCGCGACTAAGCAGGAACGTACGTTAACCGAATCACGTCTTCGGTAATTCGATCGCTGGCAACAAGGCGGAGCGGCGGCCGGGGGCCGGTGAAGAATGGCGTGCCGGCTCCAATCACGACAGGGTGCAGGTAGAGTCGATACTCATCGATAAGACCAAGGCCGGTCAGGCTTCCTGCCAAGTCTGGTCCGGCAACGTCAATCTCCCCAGCGAGCTGAGCCTTCAGCCCACGTATTACCGCCTCGATGTCATCCTTGACAAGTGTGGCGTTGGGTCCGACCGACTCCGACGAGCGCGACACAACCCACTTCGGCATGCTCCGCCACGCGGCCGCGAAATCGTGTTCCGCCGCGACCCAATCCGGAAGGTCCTCGTCCCAATAGCGCATGATCTCGTATGTGCGGCGACCGTAAACCGTGCCCGTCAGCCCGCGCACATGTTCGATGAAGTGACGAAAGAGCGCCGGGCTTGGCCTGAATTTCTGATGGTCGACGTAGCCATCCAGGGATTGGTTCAACCCATAAACGAGCTTTGCCATGGCACAGAATCTCCACCCCAGGGTTCTTCAGAATAACTTGAGACGACCATGTCTGCAAGTACGGTCAGGGGCAAACTGCACGCCGCTTTGCCGGTGTGGCGAATAACCGAAGGTTTGCTAACGACCCCGCTTCGACATTCGGATTCTCTGCTTCCGGGCAGGGTTGGAATGCCCTTCCTCGACCGGGACGAAGGTTTCTGCGCGGGTACCAGGCGTCAGATCCTATCCACCAGGATGGGGCACCCGCTTCGTGGCTGAGAGCTGACGGCTGATAGCTGCCTCTACGGCTTGGCGTCCATCTTGCTTCCTTTGTAGGTGATCGTCGCGTCGGCGGATTCGCTTTCCGGGATGCCGACCCCGTGATCCTTGGCCACCACCACAATCCGAAACGTCCGCTCCTTCAACATGCCGGGGAAGCTGCCATCGCGGTCGCCCAGGGTTAGCGTCTTGCTGGCGTCGTTCCAGTGCAGCGCAATCGTCGCGTGCGCGCCCTTTTCGTAGCGGTAGCTGTCGTTCTCGTCCTCATAGAGCGTGAAATCGCCATCGGCGCCGGGATAGACGCGCAGCTCGATGGGGTCGGCAGGCTTTTCGGTGGTCCACTCCATGGGCGGGCCCATGGGGACGATGGAGCCGGCGCGGACGTAGAGCGGTAGCTTGTTCAGGGGCGCGTCGGCTTCGATGCGCTTTTCGCCTTCGACCGATTCGCCGGTCCAGAAGTCGTACCAGGTGGCCTTGGGCAGATAAACGCTGCGGCTGGTTGCGCCCTGGATGAAGACGGGGCTGACCAGGATCGCCGGGCCGAACAGATATTCGTCGCCGGTGTTCTGGGCGTCGACGTCTTCGCGCCAGTCCATTACCAGCGGGCGCATCAGGGTGCCGTGATGGCTGGTCACCTGCCAGGCCTCTGAATAGATGTAGGGCATGAGGCGATAGCGCAGCGTGTCGTAGTCCATCAGGATGGCCTGGTTTTCCGGGCCATAAGACCAGAGCTCGTTCTCGTCGGGCGAGCGCGTGCCGTGGACGCGGAAGATGGGTGAGAAGGCGCCGAACTGGAACCAGCGGACGAACAGCTCGCGGAATTTGGGGTCGTTGAGATTGCCGCCGGAGATGAATCCGCCGATGTCGGTGGTCCAGTAAGGCATGCCGGAGATGGAGTAATTCAAGCCGGCGGAGATCTGGCGCTGGAAGGTCACAAAGTCCGATAACACGTCGCCGGACCAGGCGGTGACGCCGTAGCGTTGCGAGCCGGCGTAGGCCGAACGCGAGAGGATGAAGACGCGCTTGTCGCTGGAGGCGGCGCGCTGGCCGTCGGAGACGCCGCCCGAGTGAAACAGCGGATAAACATTGGCATAGCGCGCGCCGGAGCCAAGAAAAACCTTGTTGGTGGTGAGGATGTTGTCTTCCCGGGCCTCGGTTTCCGGCTCGTCGGTATCGAGCCACCAGGCGTCTACGCCTTTCTGAAAAAGCGCGGTGTTGGCGTTGGCCCAGTATTGCTTGCGCGCGTCGGGATTGGTGGCGTCGTAGAGCGCCTGGCCCTGGGGATGGAAGCTGGGCGCGACGGTTTTGGCGATGAACCAGCCCTTCTTGTCGAATTCGTTGTAGACCGGCGCGCCGGGGCGGAAGTAGGGCCAGATCGAGACCATCAGGTGAAAGTGCTGGTCGTGGAGCTTGTTGATCATGCCCTGCGGGTCGGGGTAGTTGGGGTTCCACTTCATCTCGCCCATGGTCACCCACCAGAACCAGTCCTGGACGATATTGTCGACAGGGATGTGGAGGGCGCGGTAGCGGGAAGCGACCGTCTCCAGCTCAAACTCCGAAGTGTATTTGTTCTTGCACTGCCAGAAGCCGTAGGCCCAGCGGCCAAAGAGCGGCACTTCGCCGGTAAGTTCGCGATAGTGGCCGATAATCTGGTCGGGCTCGGGCCCCAAGAGGAAGTAGTAATCGACGCGATCGGCAACCTCGGCGCTGAGGTAGAGTGCATGGACAAAGCGGTTGTTGAAGCGGCTGCGCGAGGGATTATTCCAGAAGATGCCGTAGCCGTTGGTTGAAACCAGCAGCGGGATGGCGATGTTGGTGTTTTCCTGGGAGAGGTCGACGGTTTCGCCGCGGTAGTTCCACACTCCGGCCAGGTGCTGGCCGAGGCCGTAGAAGCCTTCATGCGAGCCATAGATGCCGAAGGACACCTCCGCATGAAATGTCTTCTCGCCGTTGACTTCGACCGGGCGCAGGGAGCGATAGCCGTCGGTGAGGAGCATTTTGCCGTGGGAGGCCGGGCCAGTCGAGCCGGGGCCGGTGGCGACGGTTCCGGCAGGCGTGGCGGACGTGGCTGCGGGCGCCGGAGGCTCGGATTCACCGTAGTGGATGGCGCCGCTGGCCTTCTCGATCACTACCGTGAGTTTTGCGGTGGAGAGCGTGATGCGTTTATCGTCCGAGGTAACGTCGAAGGCGGCGGCTGGCCAGTCTCGCTTGACGAGCACTCCGTCGGAGAGCCGCTCGGGCGCGGCCGGACCGTTGGGCGCATAGGTCACGTGGAGCACATCCACAGCCTTCACTTCCAGCCGCAGCACGCCGTCCTTCTGCTTCACCTCCAGGGCGTTCGCCTGCTTTTCAAAGCTGACCACCGGGTTAGGCGTGTTCCACTGGGCGCGCGCATCCGGCGCAGGTCCAAAACTCAGGACCGCGACTAACCCAACTGCAAGAAATCCTAGCCGCTTCATTTCCGACGTGCCTCCGCTCAAAGAGAATTGACCGCTCCAGTCTACGCTTTGGGTACGGGGCCGGCGTTCGTGGTTTCCCAGGTCTCATCCGCCCCGGCGGACGCGAACTGGGGCACCCGGCATTGGAAGCGACAGAATCTTCAGACCCGGCCGGCCAGTTTAGAGGTAGACTTTCTCTTGCCTCCAAGGAAAGGAAAAGCTTATGCGAATGCACGTCCTTGTGCGCAATGGAATCGTCTTCTTCACTCTGGCCTTTCCGGCGCTGCTGCGCGCGCAGTTTCAGCCGCCAAGCGCCGAAGAGCTGAAGATGACCGCCGATCCCAAGGCGCCGGGAGCGGCCGCGGTGTACTTCAATATCGAGGAAGTCACCGACGACATGCTGCACTATCACAGCTTTTACGCGCGCATCAAAGTGCTCCAGGAGAAAGGCAAGGAACTGGCCACGGTTGAGCTCCCTTACATGCGCGGAGATACCAAGATTACCGACATCAAGGCACGCACCATTCACGCCGACGGGACCGTGATTCCGCTCGCCGGCAAGCCGGAAGACCTGCTGATTGCCAAGACCAAGGAAATGGAGTTCGGCCGCAAGGTCTTCACGCTGCCCAGCGTTGAAGTCGGCAGTATTCTGGAATATCGCTATGAGATCCGCTACGACGACAACCACTTCTCCTCGCCCCTCTGGGAGATCCAGCGGAGCTACTATGTCCACAAGGCGCACTACATGTTCACGCCCTTCGAGAATTTCCTGAAACGATCGCAGGTCAACACCAGCAGATACATGATCGATGGGCGCGGCAATGCCATCAACTCCCTGATATGGTGGGCGATTCTGCCGCCTGGAGTGGAGGTGAAGAGCGACTCGATCGGCCGCTACACCGTGGATCTGACCGACATTCCGCCCGCCCCGCAGGAGGAATGGATGCCTCCCATTCAAAGCGTCCTTTACAAGGTGCTGTTCTATTACAAGGCTGCGTTCGATGGCGGCGACTTCTGGGCATCGGAGGCCAAGCGGTGGTCGAAGGAAGTGGATCACTTCGCCGAGCCTTCCAAGCCGGTTCGCGACGCGGTGGCGGGGATCGTCGCGCCCGGCGACAGCGATCTCGACAAGGCCAGGAAGCTCTACAAGGCGGTGCAGGCGCTGGATAACACCGGCTTTTCGCGCAAGAAGGACAAGGCAGAACTCAGGCAGCTTGGATTGCATGTTGCCAAGCGCGCGGAGGATACCTGGGCTCAGAAGAGCGGCTCGAAGGAGGATATCGCGCTGCTGTATCTGGCCATGCTGCGCGCCGCCGGGCTGACGGCCTGGGACATGAAGGTGGTGAATCGCGATCAGGGAATATTCGCGCCGGGATACCTGGATTTTGGCCAGCTCGACGACGACCTCATTATCCTGAGCCTGGGCGGCAAAGAGACCGTGCTCGATCCCGGCGAGAAGATGTGCCCGTTTCAGACTGTGCATTGGAAGCACTCGAGCGCAGGGGGCATACGGCAGAGCGCCGACGGCCGCGATGCAACAGTCTCTCCGCGGCAATCCTACGCGACCAATACGATTCTTCGCGCCGGGGATGTGACCCTGGACGAACACGGCGCCGCCACCGGCAACTTCCGCTTCGTGATGACCGGCCAGGAGGCGCTCTACTGGCGTCAGATGGCCCTTGAGAACGACGAGGCGGAGGTGAAGACGCGCTTCGACGGCTGGCTCGACACCATGGTTCCGGAAGGCATGGTGGCGCACCTCGACCACTTTCTTGGGCTCGACGACCCAGATCTGAACCTGATGGCCATGATCGATGCAACGGGGACGCTGGGCTCGGCTACCTCCAGACGGCTGCTGCTTCCGGGCTTCTTCTTTGAGACCCACAGCCGCCATCCGTTTGTGGACCAGGATAAGCGGCTGGAGCCGGTGGACATGCACTACGGCGAAAAGATCACCGACGAGATCGTTTTCCACCTGCCTCCCGGGCTGACGGTCGAAGGAACGCCCAGGGACACCGAGATTCCGTGGCCGGATCATGCGGCTTTCGTGACCAAAACCAAAACAGCACCCGGCCAGATCACCGTCGCCCGCCAACTGGCGCGGGCCTTCACCTTCGCCAAGGCAGAGGAGTACCAGAGCCTGCGCGACTTCTATCAGAAGGTCGCCGCGGCCGACCAGCAGGAAATGGTGCTGACCGCTGCGCCGGCGGGAAACGGCAATTGAAGATTGTGGAGTTCTGGGAAGGCGGGCTCGTTGAGATTTGTGGTTTCCCGGGTCTCATCCGCCACGGCGGAGGACCTGGGGCACCAGGCAAGGACGGGTCACCCAGTCATGGTTTGCCGGATTCGCGGTAAACTTCCACTTGCTCCATGGAACGAGGAAAGCCGATGCGAATGCACATGGTGGTGCGCAATGGGGTTCTGCTCCTGACTCTGGCGGCTGCGGCCCTGCTGCGCGCCCAGTTTCAGCCGCCAAGCGCCGAAGAGCTGAAGATGACCGCCGATCCCAAGGCGCCGGGAGAAGCCGCGGTTTACTTCAGCGTTGAACAGACAACCGACGACCAGCTGCACTACAAGACCTTTTACGCGCGCATCAAAGTGCTGCAGGAAAAAGGCAAGGAACTGGCGACCGTCGAGCTCCCCTACGAGCGGGGAAACTTCAAGGTCAGCGATATCAAGGCCCGCACCATCCACGCCGACGGCGCCGTCATCCCACTCTCTGGCAAGCCTGAAGATCTGTTGATCGCCAAGACAGTCACTAAGAGCGGCAATCAACAAGTGAGCCGCAAGGTGTTCACGCTGCCCAGCGTTGAAGTCGGCAGCGTACTCGAGTACAGCTATCAGATTCACTACGACGACAACTATGTATCGTCGCCGATCTGGGAGATCCAGAGGCCGTACTTCATCCACCATGCGCATTATGCTTTCAAGCCGCTGCCGTCGTACATCCCGGGAGTGCTCAACGGCGGATCGACGAACATGGCGCTGGATAAGGACGGGAATGTCGCCACATTCCTGCTCTGGACATCGCTTCTTCCCGGCGGCGCGGCCATCAAAAACGACAATGTCGGGCATTACTACCTGGATCTGACGGATATTCCGCCCATTCCGCGCGAAGAGTGGATGCCGCCTGTCAACAGCGTTCTCTACCACGTGAATTTCTACTACAAGGACGCCAACGACAACGTCAATTTCTGGCAGACCGAGGCCAAGCGGTGGTCAAAGGAGGTGGATCAGTTTGCCGAGCCCAAGCCCCTGCGCGATGTCATTGCGGGCATCGTGGCGCCGGGCGACAGCGAACTGGATAAAGCACGAAAGCTCTATAAGGCCGTACAGGCGCTGGATAACACAGACTTTTCCCGCACCAAGGCCGCATCGGAGCTGAAGCAGTTGCATCTGAAGATCGAAAAGCACGCCATCGATACCTGGAACCAGAAGAGCGGATCGGGCAACGACATCGCGCTGCTGTATATCGCCATGCTGCGCGCCGCCGGCCTGAATGTCGAGGCCATGAAGGTGGTCAATCGCGACGAGAACACCTTCGATCCGAGTTATCTCGACGCCGACCAGCTGGATGACATTCTGGCCATCGCGAGCATCGGGGG